>Ga0209630_10000065_pt1 | contig 125855 bp, 132 predicted proteins | sample COG_01_FD_184745 | JGI IMG/M metagenome (GOLD analysis project Ga0209630, IMG submission 184745) | Pelagic Microbial community sample from North Sea - COGITO 998_met_01 (SPAdes) (version 2) | ecosystem: Environmental > Aquatic > Marine > Neritic zone/Coastal water | place: Helgoland, sampling...
ACGTGAAGGACATATAGAACGGGTTGGCTTTAAAACGATCATCCGACGCCTTGAAAACGCCAGACACCGCAAGCCGCCGCCCACATGTCCCTTCATCAATCAACAATGTCAAAGAGCCGACAAAAACCGACGCCTGGTCGCACCCTCTTTTCGGAGGGCGACCTATGCGCCTGATTTTCGGTGACCGTAGAAGCGAACCGTGTGGCCCGTCGCTGCGGTGACGTCCCTCTAGGCGGGCGGTTCCGGCCGGTCAAACGCTTTTTGCATTTTTCTTGTCATATTCCTCGAAAAGCCCGGAAATCTGCGGGTTTACGGGATGTGAAGCATGGTGCCGCCATACTCGCGGCCATGACATCCTCCCCGAATCACGCCGGCAGCGCATCGGAATCGCTGGAAACCCAGGTTCGCCGCGCCGTCCTGTGGCGATCCGGCAGCCAGATCCTCGCGCAGATGGTGCAATGGGGGGCGACCTTCCTCGTCATCCGCATCCTCGATCCGCGTGATTACGGCCTCTATGCGATGACCGGGGTGGTGCTCGTCTTCCTCAACATGCTCAACGGATATGGGCTGGCGAGCGGGCTGATCCAGCGCGACGACGTGACGCCGCGCCAGACGCGGCAATTGTTCGGGATGCTGATCGCGCTCAACGGGTTGCTCGCCGTCCTCCAGATTGCGATCGCACCGCTCGCCGCCGCTTATTACCGGCAGCCCGAGATCGTGGAGCTGCTACGGGTGCAGGCGCTGATCTATCTCATCACGCCGTTCGCCGCGCTCCCCTATGCGCTGCTCAGCCGGGCGATGGAGTTCCGGCGCCAGGCGACCGCTAATATCGCGGCCTCCTTCGCGGGTGCGGCTGCCGCACTGGGCGGTGCGCTCGCCGGCTTGGGGGTATGGACGCTCGTCTGGGCCCCGATCGCGCTCTATGCGGTACGCGCCGCGATGCTGACCTGGGGCGCGCGATCGCTGATGTGGCCGAGCTTCGATTTTCGCGGGGCGGGGCATCTGGCGCGCTATGGCGGCGTGATGGCGGCGGGGCAGTTCTTCTGGTTCCTGCAGAGCCAGGCGGACATCTTCATCGGCGGTCGCTGGTTCGATCCGCACCAGCTCGGCATCTATACCACCGCGCTGTTCCTCGCGCAGATCTTCGTCTCGAAGTTCGTGCCGCCGCTCAACGAGGTGGCGTTCAGCGCCTATGCGCGCATCCAGCATGACGAGGGCGCGGTGGCGCGGGCGTTCGTGCGATCGGTACGCGTCATCATGCTGATCGCCCTGCCCTTCTATCTCGGGCTCGCCGCGACGGCCGAGCCGCTGGTGCTGACCGCGCTCGATTCGAAATGGGCGGAGGTGGCGCCGGTGGTACGGCTGATCGCGCTGGCGATGCCGTTCATGACCGTGCAAGTGCTCTATTCGCCGGCGTGCGACGCGCGCGGGCAGCCGGGGATCGGCGCGCGCAACGGCGCCTTCGGGGCGCTGGTGCTCGCCGCGGCCTTCCTCGTCGGCGTGCGCTGGGGGCCGGTCGGGCTCGCGTGGAGCTGGCTCGCGGCCTATCCGGTCTATCTGGCCGTCAGCACGTGGCGGTCGCTGCCGGTCATCGGCGCGCGCGTCCGCGATCTGGCCGATGCGATCGCACCGGCGGCCTGTGCCGCGATCGGCATGGCCGTGGTCGTCACGCTGACCGATCGCAGCCTGCCGCCGCTCGCCCCGCCGGCGCGGCTGGCGGTGCTCGTCGCCATCGGCGCGGCGACCTATGGCGCGTGGCTGGCGCTGTTCGCGCGCGGCACGGTCCGCGAGCTGATCGCGGTGGTGCGCAAGCGCCCCGTCCCCGCAGCCACCTAGGCGGTCTGGATATAGTCGCGCATCGCCGCGGCATCTGCTTCGATCCGGTCGATGCGGTATTTGACGAGGTCGCCGATCGAGACGAAGCCGACCATCCGCCCGTTCTCGACCACCGGCAGGTGGCGGATGCGGCGGCGGGTCATCAGCGACAGCGCGCCGATCGCCGGTTCGGCGGTGCCGACGCTCTGCACCGGCTGGGTCATCACCTCCGCCACCGGGCGGTCGAGCGCGTCGGGGCCGTGCGCCGCGAGGCAATAGACGACGTCGCGTTCGGAAAAGATGCCGACCACGGCCTCTCCCCCGCCGTCACCGTCGACCACCGGCACCGCGCCGATCCGCCGCTCGGCGAGCAACGCCACCGCCTGCCGCACCGTCGCGTCGCGTGGGAGGGATATGACCGCACTGCCCTTGCCATTGAGAATCGTCGCAATCGTCATGCTTCATCTCCTCATCCGCCCGGCCTCGTGCGCAGCGAAGACGGTGCGGGATTGAGCAGACCACGTTTGCGGGCCATTGGCAAAGCCATGCACGAGAAGCGGACAGGATTGGACGATCCGGCACAGGCGGCCCATGCGTGGCGCCGCTTTCGCGGGATCATGGCGTGGATGATCCTGGTCGGCGCGATCTGCAGCGCCGGGGCGATCGTCGCGCTGGCCTGGGCGCAGGGGCCGCTGCGGCTGGTGACGATGGCCGCAGTGATCGGCGGGGTCGGCGGATCGATCGTGATGGCCGGCGCGCTGATGGGACTGGTGTTCCTCAGTTCCGGCACCGGGCATGACGAGGATGTCGAGCGGTTCGACGGCTGAACGATCACCGCGCCGCACGACCCGAACGCACGAAGGGCCGGCTCCCATAAGGAACCGGCCCTTCGCCCGTCCGACGGAGGCCGCCGGTTACTCGGCGGGCGCTTCCACGGCCGGAGTGCGGACGGTGCGACGACGGCGGGGCTTGGGTGCCTCGTCGCCGGCATCGTTGGCGGCCGCGATGTTGAGCGAGGGCGGCAGGCGATCGGCGTCGACGCCGTTGCTCTCCGCCGCATCGTGGCCGGCATGATCGTCGCCCGCGTCGGACGTCGGCGCAGCCACAGGATCGACCTGCGCATCGCGGCGCGGGCGGCCACGGCGCGGCTTGGGCGCGAGCATCGGCGCATCCGCCTCGAGCACCGCCTCGGCACGTTCGTGCAGCGATTCCCCCGCATTCACCGGATCGGCGCGGCGCTGGCCGGCGACCTCGACCGGCTGGTCGGCGGATTCGAAGCGCGGACGGCGGACGCGGTCCTCACGCTGCGGGCGATCCTCGCGCGCGGCACGCTCTTCGCGTTGCGGGCGATCGTCGCGCTGGGGACGGTCGTCGCGCGCGGCACGCTCCTCGCGCTGCTGCGGGCGATCGTCGCGATTGCCGTCACGGTTGCCATTGGCATCGCGGTTGCCGTTGCCGTTGCCCCGGTCTTCCCAGTTGCGGCCCTGACGCTGCTCGCCATCCTGACGGTCACGGCGCTGCGGCCGGTCGTCGCGCTGCTGATAGTCGCGCTGGTTGCCCTCGCGCTGGCCACCGTCGCGCTGCTGCGCGTCGCGGCTGTCGCCGTCCTGCTCGCCGGCGCGGATCGGTTCGCCCTCGTCGCCGTAATCGTCATCGTCGTTCAGGTCGAACGGCTGCTGGCGCTTGGGCTGGCTGTTGTCCTCGAACCGGCCACGCTGATCGGCGAGCACACGGAAATAATGGTCCGCGAACTGGAGGTAATATTCGGTGTTGACCCGGTCGCCCTGACGCTGCGCCTCGCCCGCCAGATTCTTGTACTTCTCGAACAGCTGGTTCGCGTTGCCGCGTGCACGGCTGTCGATCCGATTGCCGTTGTCGGGCCGACCCTGGCCACCCTGGCGCGGACCGTTGCCGCCACCGTTATTGTTGCCGCCACGACCGCGACGACGGCCGTTCTGCTGCCGATTGTTGATCAAGCTACTGTCCCACGATCAGAGTATATCTGGTCCTCAAAACCAATTCGGCCACTACGGCCTTGCTCCCGGTCAACGGTGCAACCCTCCGGGTCGCGGCGTGCCATAAGCGACGCTCGAGCCTGTCACGGCCACCGGACACCAGCGGCTTCATGACGAAGGATGCGGGTCATCGCCCTGCGATCAACTCTATTTCTGTTGATAGTGCGTGCCCCGGCCCGACCAATAGCTGGCGTGGGACCGATCCTACAAGCGAAATATGAGGATCATGACCGGTTCTTTCAAGGTGATGGCGCTAAAGTGACCAGAAGGCACCGGTCGCGCGCGCCGAGGTCGCGATGCACGACGCTGTCCAGTCCCTGTCCGGCGAACAATGCGGACACCGCCGCCGCCTGAGCGTGGCCGATCTCCACCGCCGCGCAGCCGCCCGCCGCGATCAGCCGCGGCAGCTGGCGCGCGAGGAGGCGATAATCGTCGAGCCCGTCCGCCCCGGCGAACAGCGCGGCGGCGGGTTCGTGGCCGCGCACCTCGTCGGGCAAGGGCTCATCGATGCCGATATAGGGAGGATTGGCGAGGATCAGGTCGAAGCGCGCGGCGATCGCCGCCGCCCAGTCGCCCAGCGCGAACACGACGCGATCGCGCATGCCTAGCGCCGCGGCATTGCGCACCGCATAGCCCAGTGCCTCGGACGAACGATCGATGCCCAGCCCGCGCGCCGGCCATTCGTCGAGCGCGGCGAGCAGCAGCGTGCCGGGGCCGGTGCCGAGGTCGAGCACGGTGGCGGGCGCCCGCGCACCGAAATGCGCCGCGGCGGCGATCAGCAGCGTCTCGCTGTCGGGCCGCGGCACGAGCGCCCCCGGTCCCACCGCGAGGTCGATCGTCCAGAAGCCGCGGGTGCCGGTGATATAGGCGACCGGCTCGTGTCCCGCACGCCGCTCGACCAAAGCGGCGAACGTGGAGGGGACGGGCCGGTCCATGTCGAGCAACAGCTGGTTGCGGTCGATCCCGATCGCATGCGCCATCAGCAGCTCCGCATCGAGCCGCGCGGTGGGCGAAAAGCCGAAGCGCGCGGCCGCTTCGGCAAGCGCGGTGCGAAGGGAAGTCATGCCGCTCGAAAACGCCATAGGACCGCGCGAAGACGGGAAGACGCCAAGAAGGGTTGGTGCACGCGGAGACGCGGAGGACGCGGAGAGTGGCACCCGGCGCAGCCGCTGTCCCGCTCACCGCCGATCCGGGTCAGGAAATCCGGATATTCGGGCGGGCCATCGGCGCGGAACGAAACACCTCCGCGCCTCCGCACCTCCGCGTGAAACACCGTCTTCATCACACTTCGCGTCTTCGCGCCTTCGCGTGAACCACCCTTTTCTGCAGGACACACGCCGCCCTCGCGCGTTTTATCGAGCCGCAGAGTAGACCCCCGAACACGTCCGGGGTGACGGAGACGAAAGCGGCAGCCGTCAGCCATCCAGCGAGGCCAGCCGCTCCGCCTCGTCCTCGGCGATCAGCGCGCCGATCAGTTCGTCCATCTCGCCCTGCAGGATCTCGGGCAGGCGATGCAGCGTCAGGTTGATGCGGTGGTCGGTCACCCGACCCTGCGGGAAATTGTAGGTGCGGATGCGTTCGGAGCGGTCGCCCGACCCGACCATCGCCTTGCGCGTGCCCGACCGTTCGCTCGCCAGCCGCTCGCGCTCCGCCTCGTACAACCGGGTGCGCAGGACCTTCAGCGCCTTGGCCTTGTTCTTGTGCTGCGACTTTTCGTCCTGCTGGATCACCACCAGCCCGGTGGGCAGATGGGTGATCCGCACCGCGCTGTCGGTGGTGTTGACCGACTGGCCCCCGGGGCCGGACGAACGATAGACGTCGATCCGCAAGTCCCTCGCCTCGTCGATGCGGACGTCGACCTCCTCCGCCTCGGGCAGCACCGCGACGGTGGCGGCAGAGGTGTGGATGCGCCCGCCCGCTTCGGTCGCGGGGACGCGCTGGACGCGGTGGACGCCGGCCTCGAACTTGAGCTTGGCGAACACACCCGATCCGGTGACGCTGGCGACGACCTCCTTGAAGCCACCCGCGTCGGACGACGAGCCGCTGATGAGCTCGACGCGCCAGCCCTGCCCCTCGGCATAGCGCTGGTACATGCGGAACAGGTCGCCGGCGAACAGCGCCGCCTCGTCGCCGCCGGTGCCGGCGCGAATCTCGAGCATCGCCGCGCGTTCGTCGGCGGCATCGCGCGGCAGCAGCGCGAGCGCGAGCCGGCGATCGGCGGCGTCGAGCGAGCGCGCATTGTCGCGCAGCTCCTCGGCGGCCATCTGGCGCAACTCCTCGTCGCCCGTATCCTCGGCCATCCACGCGAGGCTGTCCGCCTCCTGCCGCAGCCGCCGTACCTCGCCCGCGGCCTGCGCGACGGGTTCGAGCTCGGCATATTCCTTCGACACCGCGACGAAGCGATCGGAGGGCAGATCGCCGGTCGCCATCAGCGCCTGCAACTCGTCCCGCCGCGCCTCGATCTGCGCGATCCGTTCGGGGGAGATGGTGGTCATTCGGTGGCGGGGCCGTTGCCGACGAACGAGATGCGGCCCTTGTCCCAGTCAGCAACATTCTCGGCATCGCGTCCGCCGAGCCGCTCCCAAAGCTCGTCGATCAGGCGATCGAGACGGACTTCGTCCTGCGCACCGGACGCCATATTCTTAATCTTGGCCACATCCCGATCCAGTTCGTCGTCACCGAGAATCACGGCAAATGCCGCACCCAGCTTGCTGGCGATTTCGAGCCGACGCTTCATATTGCCCCGATAGGCGATCTGGCAGCTGGTATTGCCACTCCGCAGATCGGCGGCGATCTTCACGCCTGCCCGTTCCGCGCGTGCTCCGACGGCGACGATCGACACATCCGGCCGCTCGGCGCGCGGCTCGTCCAGCAGCATCGCCAGCCGCTCGACACCGGCCGCCCAGCCGACACCTGCAGTCGGCGCGCCGCCGAGCGACTCGACCAGCCCGTCGTAGCGCCCGCCGGCCAGCACCGTCCCCTGCGCGCCGAGCCGGTCGGTGACGAACTCGAACGCGGTATGCCGATAGTAATCCAGCCCACGCACCAGCCGCGCGTTGCGCGTCCATGCCACGCCGGCGGCGTCCAGCCCCGCGGTCACCGCGTCGAAGAAGGCGCGCGCCGCGTCGGTCAGATAGGCGTCGATATCCGGCGCCGCATCGGCGATCGGCCGGTCGCGCGGGTCCTTCGAATCGAGGATGCGCATCGGGTTCTTCTCGAGCCGGGTCAGGCTGTCCTCCGACAGCTCGCCGCGATGCGCCTCGAAATGCGCGACCAGCCCCGCGCGCCAGGCGTCGCGCGTTTCCGCGTCACCCAAAGTGTTCAGCTGCAACGTCACGCCGTCGGCGATGCCCAGTTCGCGCAGCAGCTGGTCGGCCATCACCAGCAACTCGACGTCCGCCGCCGGCTCGGGCGCGCCGAGGATCTCGGCGTCGATCTGGTGGAACTGGCGATAGCGCCCCTTCTGCGGGCGTTCGTAGCGGAACACCGCGCCGCTGGTCGACAGCTTGAGCGGCGCATATTGCTGCCAGCCCTCGGTCAGGAACGCGCGGGCGATGCCGGCGGTGAATTCGGGGCGCAGGGTCAGCGAATCGCCGCCGCGGTCGGGGAAGGTGTACATCTCCTTCGACACGACGTCGGTCGTCTCGCCGATCGAGCGGGCGAACACCTCGGTCGCCTCGAACACCGGCAGGTCGACGCGCTGGAAGCAATAGAGCCGGCGCACGCGCTCGAACGTGTCGAGCACATGGGAAAAGCGGCGCTGTTCCTCGCCGAAGATGTCCTGGGTTCCGCGCACCCGGCGCGGCGTTTCGATACGGGCCATATGGCGGCGGTATCTAGGCGAGGTCGCGGGCAAGCGCTAGCACCTCGGCATGGCAGGGTCGCAACGCTATTGGGGGATCGGCAGCCGGGTGGCGCCGCCGCGCTTCGCGCTGTTTGCCCTGCTGTTCGTCGTCGGGCTGGCCGCGTTCATTCCGGCGTTCGGCCCCGGCCGCGGCACGATGGTCGCGTTCGACGTCGCCGCCACGGTGTTCCTGCTGACGGTCGCGACGCTGTTCCGCGACGCCGATCCGGTGCGGATGCGCCAGGCGGCGCGCGACAACGACGCCAATCGCGCGCTGCTGCTGGCGATCACGGGGGCGACCATGATCGTCATCCTCGTCGCGGTGGCGGGCGAGCTGAAGGGCAAGAGCGATACGCTGGCGATCGTGCTGGTGATCGCGACGCTGGTGCTGGCCTGGGCATTCACCAACATGGTCTATGCGCTGCATTACGCGCATCTGTTCTACAGCGCGGATGCGGCGGGCAAGGATGCCGGCGGGCTGGAGTTCTCCGCCTGCGACCAACCCGACTACTGGGATTTCCTGTATTTCAGCGCGACGCTGGGGATGACGTTCCAGACGTCGGACGTGTCGATCACCGCGCGGTCGATCCGGCGCGTGGTGCTGGGCCACAGCCTTGCCGCCTTCGTCTTCAACCTCGGCGTGCTGGCGTTCACGATCAACGTGCTCGGTGGCGGCTAAGGGGCTGGACGGCTGACGTTTCGCGCGCTTACACCTTCGGCAACAATCTTTCGTCGAAGGCTTCTCATGATCCGCACCGCCGCCGTCGCCTCCCTGCTCCTGTCCGTTGCCGCGCCCGCCCTCGCGCAGGTCCCCGCCAGCAACAGCGCGCCGCAGCCGGTGCCGTTCGTCGACACCATTCCGGCGGCGCGCGACGTTCCCTATCCCGGCACGCTGAAGCTCGACGTCGATGCGACCGACACCGAACGCGGCATCTTCCGCGTGCGCGAGACGATCCCGGTCGCCAAGTCGGGTCCGATGGCGCTGCTGTTCCCCAAGTGGCTGCCCGGTGCGCACAGCCCGCGCGGCGAGATCGAGAAGCTCGCCGGCCTCGTCATCCGTGGCAACGGCCGCATCCTGCCGTGGACGCGCGATCCGGTCGACGTCTTCGCCTTCCACATCGACGCGCCGGCCGGGGTGAAGACGCTCGACGCCGAATTCCAGTTCATCTCGGCGACCAAGCCGGATCAGGGCCGGATCGCGGTGACCCCCAATCTCATCAGCCTGCAGCCCAATTCGGTCAGCCTCTATCCCGCCGGCTATTTCACCCGCCAGATCCCGGTGCAGATGACGGTCAAGTTTCCGACCGGCTGGACCGCGGCGGGCGCGATCCCCGCGAAGACGGGGTCGGGCGCGGCGGCGTCGACCTACACCTACGACCGGACCAATTACGAGATCCTGGTCGACTCGCCGATCCTCGCCGGCCGCTACGGCAAGGTGTGGGCGCTGTCCCCGCGCGTCGACCTCAACGTCTTCGCCGATTCGCCCGATCAGCTCGCCGCCAAGCCCGAACAGATCGACGCGCACAAACGCCTCGTCGAACAGGCCGCCAGGACCTTCGGCGCGCAGCATTACGACCGCTACGAATTCCTGCTGTCGATCTCCGACCAGCTCGGCGGCATCGGGCTGGAGCATCACCGCAGCTCCGAAAACGGCGTGCGCCCCGGCTATTTCACCGAATGGGATGCCGGCCCGGGCAGCCGCAACCTGCTGCCGCACGAATTCACCCACAGCTGGGACGGCAAGTTCCGCCGTGGCGCCGACCTGTGGACGCCCGATTTTCGCACGCCGATGCGCGATTCGCTGTTGTGGGTGTACGAAGGGCAGACGCAATTCTGGGGCTATGTGCTGCAGGCGCGCTCGGGGCTGGTCAGCAAGCAGGACACGCTCGACGCCTATGCCGGCATCGCCGGCAGCTACGATCTCGCGCCCGCACGCCAGTGGCGCAACCTGCTCGACACCACCAACGATCCGGTCATTTCGTCGCGCCGGCCCAAGGGCTGGACCAGCTGGCAGCGCAGCGAGGATTATTACAACGAGGGCCTAATGGTCTGGATGGAGGTCGACGCGATGCTCCGCCAACAGTCGGGCGGCACCAAGTCGATCGACGATTTCGCCAAGGCCTTCTTCGGCGTGCGCGACGGCGACTGGGGCGAGCTGACCTATACGTTCGACGACGTCGCCGCGACGCTCAACGCGATCCAGCCCTATGACTGGGCCGGGTTCCTGAAGAAGCGGATCACCGAGACGGGCCAGCCCGCCCCGGTCAACGGCTTCGCGATGAACGGCTACAAGCTGGTCTACACCGCCGAACCGACCAAATACTTCACCAATGCCGAAAAGAGCGGCCCGACCAACGTCACCTATTCGATCGGCCTGTCGATCGCCAAGGACGGCGAGATCGGCGCGGTGATCTGGGACAGCCCGGCGTTCAAGGCGGGGCTGGACGTCGGTACCGTCATTCAGGCGGTCAATGGCGTCGGCTATAGCGGCGATGTGATGAAGGCCGCGATCGTCACCGCACAGACATCGAAGGAGCCGATCCGACTGCTGGTCAAGAACGGACCACGCTATCGCGAAGTCCCCATCGACTATCACAATGGTCCCCGCTATCCGCGCCTGCAGAAGATTGGCACCGGTGAGAGCGGCCTCGACAAACTTCTCATGCCGCGCTGAGGGGCAGCGCAGCAACAAGATTACACCGAAAGGTATAGGGGACTTCCATGCGTATCGATCTGATCCCGGTCGGCAAGAGCCCGCCCGACGACCTCAACGTCATCATCGAGGTGCCGACCGGCGGCGAACCGGTGAAGTATGAATTCGACAAGGCCAGCGGCGCGCTGTTCGTCGACCGCATCCTGCACACGCCGATGCGCTATCCGGCGAACTACGGCTTCGTACCCCATACGCTGTCGCCCGACGGCGATCCGCTCGACGCGCTGGTGATCGCGCGCTCGCCGTTCATCCCCGGCTGCGTCGTGCGCGCGCGTCCGATCGCGGTGCTCAACCTCGAGGACGAGGCCGGCGGCGACGAAAAGCTCGTCTGCGTGCCGGTGAACGAGGTCTTCCCTTATTATTCCAACGTCGACGGCCGCGCCGACGTGCCGGAGATCGTGTTCGAACAAATCGAGCACTTCTTCACGCACTATAAAGACCTGGAAAAGAAGAAGTGGGTCCGCGTCGGCACCTGGGGCGACCGCGACGAGGCGCGCCGCATCACCATGGAGGCCGTGCAGCGCTACGACGAGGCCAAGGCCAAGGGCGAAGAACCGCACGACCACGACGTCCCGGGTCGCGAGCTCTGACACGCCTCCTTCCTCCCCCGCGTGCCGGGGGAGGAAGGCCTAGCGGCGTGCCATCCGCGCCAGTGCATCGCCGCTGACGGGCTGGACGGTCCATTCGTCCAGACCGACCGCCCCCATCTGGCGATAGAAGGCGATCGCATCGGCATTCCAGTCGAGCACCGACCATTCGAACCGCCCACAGTCTCGCTCGACGGCCAGCGCAGCGAGGTGGCGCAGCAACGCCGCGCCGACGCCTGTGCCGCGCGCCTCGGGCGTGACGTATAGATCTTCGAGATACAGGCCGCGGCGGCCGGTCCAGGTCGAGAAATTGTGGAAGAACAGCGCGAAGCCGAGCGGCCCGCTGTCATCCTCCACGATCACCGCCTCCGCCGCCGGTGCGGCCCCGAACAGCGCCTCGGCGAGCATCGCTTCGGTCGCTTCGACTGCGTCGGGCTCGCGTTCGAAGGCGGCGAGATCGCGGACGAAGCGCAGGATCGTCGCGACGTCGGCCGATGCGGCCGGGCGGATCACGGGTTCGTTCACAGGTTCGTTCACAGGGCGGCTTCCGTTTGCGGGCCAGGCGCGGGGCCGCGGGTCGCGACCAGGCACCCGGCGATGATGAGCAACGCACCGGCCACCGTGTACGGCGACACGCGCTCGGCGAAGACCAGCCAGCCGAGCAATGCCGACCAGACGAAGGCGGTATATTCGACCGGCGCCAGCACCTGCGCCTCCGCACGCGCATAGGCCCAGGCGAGCGCCACCGCCGAGATCGACCCGAGCAGCGCCGCCGCCGCGATCGCCGGCACCTGATCCCCGGCCGGCCAACCGCCGAACCACGGCGAACCGATCAGCAGCAGCCCGCCGAGGACGATGCTGGTGAACAGCGCCACCTCCAGCGGATCGGCGGCCTGCGCCTGCCGTCGCAGCAGGATCAGGCTGCCTGCATAGAGCACCGACGCCGCGAGGATCGCGAGACTGCCGAGCACCATCGCCTCCGACGCGCGCGCCTGCACCTGCCCCGCGGCGATCGCCAGCACGCCCAGACTGGCAACCAGCGAGCCGCCGATCGCCGCCCGGCGGATCCGCTCGCCCAGCGTCAAGGCGGCGAGGAACAGCGCGATCAGCGGCGCGAGGAAGGTCAGCGCGACGCCCTGCGCCATCGGCACGCGCACCAGTCCCCAGAAGAACAGCAGCACCGACGCGCCGCCGGTCGCACCCCGGGCGAGATGCAGCCGGAGCGCCGCCGCGGTCGGCCACGGCCTGCGCCGCGCCAGATAGACCGGCGCCAGCAACGCGACGCCGGCGAGCGACCGCCACAGCACGGCGGCATAGGCCCCGCTCGCGATCGACAGCCCTTTCATGATCGCATCCATCGCCGAATAGACGGCGATCCCGCCCGCGGCGACGCCGAAGGCGACGAGCGGCGATGCGGACCGGCTCATCGAATGAGTCGGACGTCAATTCCGAATGCCGGATCTAGGTCGAGCTTCAACCAGTCCCGGTCGGCCGTCAGTATCGGTCTACCACTAAACATGCCCTGCACGAGACAAGCCCGGTCGCCGAAGCCCAGCCCGAAGGCCTTAGTCATCGGACGTAACAGCGCGGATTGCCGGGCATGCGCGTCGCGGAAAGCACGCGTACGAAACCCGTACGTGGTCAACGTCTGTTGCACGATATCGACATCGGCGCCCTGTTCGACGGCCTTTGTCAACACTTCGCAGACATTGACGATCGATACCTCCGCATCGCGCAGGTGCGGCCCGACGACATCGGCCCCTTGCTCATTCAACAGGACGGCCATGATGGCGGACGCATCGAGGACATACATCAGTCGTGTGCCGCATCGGCCCGACGATCCGCGATGAAATCGTCCACGTCGAACGGACGGCGGATGGTCGCTCGAAAGGCACGCTGCCCGGCGGCGATCACGTCGGCGTCCGTCTCCAGCACGATCCGAAGACCATCCTGATCGATACGGAACCGGTCGCCCGGCTTGAGCCCCATGGCGCGCGCCACGTCCGCCGGCAGCACCATCTCGCCATTGTCGGCAACCCGTGCATGATAGGTCATCGATCAGCCTCCTGACGGGATTTTATCATCGAGACTATTCCGCCGCCACCGCCTGCGGTCCCGCCGCATGCGCGGCCTCGTCCGCTGCTTCGATCTCGGCGGCCTTGGCCTCGACCAGCCGGACGATGTGGTCGACCATGTCGGCATCCTGCACGTGATGGTCGGTGACGCCCGACAGATAGACCATGTGCTTGCCGTTGCCGCCGCCGGTGATGCCGATGTCGGTCTCGCGCGCCTCGCCGGGGCCGTTGACGACGCAGCCGAGCACCGACAGGCTCATCGGCGTGCGGATATGCTGGAGCCTTTCCTCCAGCGCCTGCACGGTGCGGATCACGTCGAAGCCCTGCCGCGCGCACGACGGGCAGGACACCACCCGGACGCCCCGGTTGCGGATGCCGAGCGCCTTCAGGATCTCGAACCCGACGCGCACCTCGTCCTCCGGCTCGGCGGACAGCGAGACGCGGATCGTGTCGCCGATGCCGAACCACAACAGGCTGCCGATGCCGATCGCCGACTTCACCGTGCCGCCGACGAAGCCGCCCGCCTCGGTGATGCCGAGGTGCAGCGGGCAATCCACCGCCTCGGCAAGCTGTTGATAGGCCGCGACCGCGAGGAACAGGTCCGACGCTTTCACCGCGACCTTATATTCGTGGAAGTCGTGGTCCTGCAGCAACTTGATATGGTCGAGCGCTGATTCGACCAGCGCGTCCGGACACGGCTCGCCGTACTTTTCCAGCAGATCCTTCTCGAGGCTGCCGCCGTTCACCCCGATGCGGATCGAACAGCCATTCGCCTTGGCGGCGCGCACCACCTCGGCGACGCGCTGCGAGGAGCCGATATTGCCCGGGTTGATCCGCAGGCAGGCCGCGCCCGCATCCGCCGCTTCCAGCGCGCGCTTGTAGTGGAAATGGATGTCGGCGACGATCGGCACCCGGCTGCCGCGGACGATCTGCTTCAGCGCCGCGGTCGAATCGGTGTCGGGGCAGGAGACGCGGATGATGTCCACGCCCGCCTCTTCGCAGCGCCGGATCTGGTCCAGCGTCGCGCGGATGTCGGGCGTCGGCGTGTTGGTCATCGTCTGCACGGTGACCGGGGCGTCGCCACCCACGGGAACGTTGCCGACCATGATCTGGCGGCTCGGACGGCGGACGATATCGCGCCACGGACGTAAGGACATGGACCTCGTATACAGCAGCCGGGTTGCGGTTCAAAGTCGGTGGTGTAGGGCATAAGCCATTCCGATGTCGCGCGTCCCGATCCCCCGCCATTACGGCCTCGACTGGCTGCGCGTCGCCGCCTTCGCGATCCTGATCGTCTATCACGTCGGCATGGTCTTCGTGCCCTGGGGGTTCCACGCGAAGAGCCCGCATGGTGCCGATTGGGCGGTGCTGCCGATGCTGGCGGTCAACGCCTGGCGCCTCAGCCTGTTGTTCGTCGTATCGGGCTATGCCAGCCGCGCGCTGCTGACCCGTGCGCCGGGCGTGGGGCATTTCGTGCGGCAGCGGACGCTGCGGCTGCTGGTGCCGCTGGCGTTCGGCGTCGCGGTGATCGTGCCGCCGCAGAGCTGGGTCGAGTTGGTGACGCAGCACGGCTATGCGGGCGGCTTCGCCGGCTTCTGGGCGCGCGACTATTTCCGCTTCGGCGCGCTCGGCGGCATCGTCCTGCCCGCGCTCAACCATCTCTGGTTCGTGCTCTATCTGTGGATGTACACGCTGGTGCTGGGCGTGGCGGTGGTGGCGATCCGCTGGCGCGGGCTGCAGGCCATGTTCGACCGCGTCTTTGCCGGCGTCGCCTTGCTCGTCCTGCCGGCGGCGTGGCTGGTGTGCATCCATGGCTGGTGGTTCCCGATGGGCTATGAGACGCACGACCCGATTCATGATGCGATGGCGCACCTCAGCTATCTGCCGGCGTTCCTGTTCGGCTTCGCGCTGGCGGGATCGGCGCCGGTGCTCGCCGCCTGCGTCCGCTGGCGCTGGACGGGCGCGGCGATGGGGATCGCGGGCTATGGCTTCATCCTCGCGGTGGAACTGGGCCTCGACGGCGGCACGCCGCGCTGGGTCTATCCGCTGTACGGCGCTGCGCATGCAATCCAGCAATGGGGGACGATCGTCGCGCTGATCGGCTTCGCCGAGCGCCATTGGAACCGCGACGCGCGTCTCCGGCCGATGCTGACCGAGGCGGTGTTCCCCTTCTACCTCGTCCACCAGACGATCATCGTGCTCGTCGCCTATTGGCTGATCCCGGCAAACCTGCCGGGCGGCGCCGAATTCGCGATCCTGATCGCGGCGACCGTCGCCGGCTGCTGGCTCTTCTATCTCGCCGGTCGCCGCATCGCGCTGCTGCGCCCGCTGATCGGCCTGCGTCCCCTGCCCCATCCCGCACATAAGGCTGCCCGATGACCGAAACCCCCGACTGGTCGCCCGATTGGTCTCTGGTGATTCACGGCGGCGCCGGATCGATCGAGCGCCACCGGCTGACCGCGGCGCAGGATAGCGGCGCCCGCGCCGGGCTGGCGCACGCGCTCGACACCGGCAGCGCGATCCTGTCCGACGGCGGCAGCGCGGTCGACGCGGTCGAGGCGGCGGTGCGCGTGCTGGAGGAAGACCCGCATTTCAACGCCGGCCGCGGCGCCGCCTTCGCCCGCGACGGCAGCATCGAACTCGATGCCGCGATCATGGACGGCCACACCCGCGCCGCCGGCTCGGTCGCCGGAATCACCGCGACACGCTCGCCCGTCGGCCTCGCCCGCCGGGTGATGGAGGCAAGCCCGCACGTGCTGCTGAGCGGCGCCGGCGCGGAAATCTTCGCCCGCGAACAGGGGCTCGCCGCGGCCGAGCCGGGCTGGTTCGCAACCGACGAACGCCGCCGCCAGCTCGACGAACTGCTCGCGCGCAATGCCGACGCCTTCGACGTCGACATGAAATACGGCACGGTCGGCGCAGTGGCACGCGACCGGGCGGGGCATCTCGCCGCCGCCACCTCGACCGGCGGCGTCACCGGCAAGCGCTGGGGCCGGATCGGCGATTCGCCGCTGATCGGCGCGGGGACGCACGCCGACGACCGGTCGAGCGCCGTGTCCTGCACCGGATCGGGCGAATTCTTCATCCGCATCGGCGTGGGGCATGAGATCGCCGCGCGCATCCGCCTCGCCGGCGACACGCCGCAGGTCGCCGCCGATACGGTGATGGCGGAGGTGCAGGCGCTCGGCGGCACCGGCGGGGTGATCGTCACCGGCCCGGCCGGAGAGGCGCTGTGGAGCTTCACCACCCCCGGCATGTACCGCGCCCGCGCCACCGCGGCGGGCCTGCGCGAGGTGGCGATCTACGGCGACGAATGACCGGCTTTTCATTGGAGCGGCGCGCCCGAACCGCTAAAGCCAGTCATATGAAATCGCTTCGCTTTGTCGCCGCCGCGCTACCGGCCCTCCTGTTCGCCGCGCCGGCGTCGGCCTATTGGGAATTCGGGCACGAGACGGTGGCGAAGATCGCCTATGCCAATGTCGCGCCGCGCACCCGCGCCGCGATCCGCCGGCTGCTCGCCGAGACGCCGCGACTCGACACGCCGACCTGCCCCGCGACGACGATCGAGGGGGCGAGCGTCTGGGCCGATTGCATCAAGCCGCTCAAGGGGCCCGACGGCAAGTCGCGCTTCGGCTATGCCTATACCTGGCACTTCCAGGACGTGAACATCTGCCAGCCCTTCACGCTGGAGGAGGCGTGCAAGGACGGCAATTGCGTCTCCGCGCAGATCACCCGCGACGTCGCGATCCTCAAGGACAGGCGCGCGACGCCCAAGGCGCGGGCCGAGGCGCTGGTGTTCCTGATCCACTTCGTCGGCGACCTGCACCAGCCGCTGCATGCCGGCGAGAAGAACGACAAGGGCGGCAACGACCTCGCCGCCGCTTATGGCAGCTACAGCCCCAAACGCTTCAACCTGCATTCGATCTGGGACGGCACGCTCGCTGAGCGCGCGATCACCAGCGGGCCGTCGCTGGTCCGCCGCTATCCCGCGGCCGAGCGGCGGCGGATCGCGGCGGGAACGGTCGAGGACTGGAGCCGCGAATCGTACAGGATCGCGCATGACGTCGTCTATGCGAGCGCGTTGAACGGCGATCCCTGCGCGCCCTCGCCGGCCAAAGTGACGCTCGACGAGGCGACGATCGAACGGATCGTCCCGGTCGCGCGACTGGAAGTGGAGCGCGGCGGGTTGCGGCTGGCGAAGCTGCTCGACGCGGCGCTGGGCTGACGACCGTTTCCCCGCGCTACCAGCGCCATCGCCACCCGCCGCGGGTATGGCGGCGGGCAATCAGCGCGAATACGATGGTCGCCAGCGCGATGATCCCCAGCGACCAGGATTGCGCGAACATCGTCGCGCCGGCAAGGATCGCGATATAGGCAGCGGCGAGTGCTCAGCCCTGCCACGCGATCGACATGCCGGCGCCATAACCGAAACGCTTGGCCGCGAACCATGCGCCGCGATCGTCCTTCCCCCGGGCATCCGTACCGTCGGTCATACGTCCTCCTCCTTCTTCGGCCGCCCGCGCTTCGCCGCGACCGGCGCGTCCAGCTTCACCCCCCGCCGGGCCAGTGCTTCACGGAGGAGGCATTCAACCTGTGCATTGATACTGCGCAGGTCGCCCGCCGCCGCGCGCTCGATCGCCGCATAGAGGGCGGGATCGAGGCGGAGGGGAAACGCCTTCTTGGGGGGAACCGTCATCCGCCGTCGCTTACTGGTAGAGCGAGCCGGCGTTGACGACGGGCTGGGTGTCGCGCTCGCCGCACAGCACCACCATCAGGTTCGACACCATCGCCGCGCGGCGTTCGTCGTCCAGCTCGACGACGTTCTTCGCCGACAGCTGCGCGAGCGCCAGCTCGACCATGCCGACCGCGCCCTCGACCAGAGTCGTGCGCGCCGCGACCACCGCCTGCGCCTGTTGCCGGCGCAGCATCGCGCCCGCGATCTCCTGCGCATAGGCGAGATGGGTGAAGCCGCATTCGTCGACGGTCATCCCCGCCACCACCAGCCGCGCGATCAGTTCGGTGCGCAATGCGCCGCCGACCGTGTCGTGGTTGCCGCGCAGCGTCACCTCCTGATGCTCGTAATCGTCATAGGGGTAGCGCGAACCGATCGTCCGCACCGCCGCCTCGATCTGCACGTTCACGAACGCCTTGTAATCGTCGACGTCGAACAGCGCCTGCGCGGTATCGGTGACGCGCCACACCACCTGCGCCGCCATCTCGATCGGGTTGCCGCGCAGATCGTTGACCTTGATCCGTTCGGAGATGACGTTGTTGGCGCGCACCGACACCTTGCGCCGCATCAGCCACGGCAGCACCCAGCGCAGGCCGCTGGTCCGGTCGGTGCCGGCATAGCTGCCGAACAGGGTGATCGCCGCCGCCTGATTGGGTTGCAGCATGTAGAAGCCGCCCGCGATGAACACCGTGCCGAGCGCGCAGGCGATCGGCACGATCGCCATGATCGGCGGCGACAGTTCGTTCGCCAGCCGGACGATGGCGATCACGCCGATCGCGACCAGCACCGCCGCAATCCCCAGCATCGGATAGCCGCTCGTCGTGTGCGCCCGCCGTTCCTGCGATCGCGTAAGACTCCCCTGTTCCACCACCCTGTCCTCCGTTTAATGTGATATCACATTTATATCGGATTTCAGGGGACGCAAGGGGATTCGACGACGCCCTTCCTCACCCGTCATCCCGACCTGCGTCGGGACGACGAATATGGGCTCAGTTCAGCACGATCGTCACGGCACGGCGGTTCTGCGCCCAGCTCGATTCGTCCGAACCCAGCGCGACCGGGCGTTCCTTGCCGTAGCTGATCGTGGTCAGCCGCGACGGGTCGATGCCGCGCGCGACCAGATAATTCTTGGCGGCATTGGCGCGGCGATCGCCCAGGCCGAGATTGTATTCGCGCGTGCCGCGTTCGTCGGCATGGCCCTCGATCGTCGCCCGCACCTGCGGAAAGCGCTGCAGCCACGATGCCTGGCTGTCGAGGATCGCGCGCGCCTCGGGGTCGATGTCGGTCTGGTCGAGGCCGAACAGGATGGTGTTCGAGCTGACCGAGCGGCGGAAGTCGGCGTCCGACCCGGGAACGACGGCGCCATCGACATTGCCGGTCGCCGGCGGCGGCGTGTTGAGGCCGGCGGTATTGTCGACCGGCGGCGGCGGCAGCTGCTTGGGCTTGCTGGCGCAGGCCGCCAGCGACGCGAGTGCGGCCGCGGTCAGCAGCGTGTTGGTGAGCTTTGCCATGATCGTATCTCCCGTGGTGATCGTTTCGCCCCCGAAATCCACCCTGTCGTAACGCGCTACGGCCGCAAGGGTCCCCAGGCCGGGTCGGACCCGTCGAGCGGCGTCGGTATCCGGCGCTCGACCTGGCCGGTCAGGTCGACCATCCACAGGTCCGCCTTGCCGCCGCTGCCCGCGCCGGAGCGGTAGAAGGTGATGACGCGGCCGTTGGGCGACCAGCTCGGCCCCTCGTCCTGGCCATTGGTCAGGATCTTCTCGCCGCCGCCCGACGGCGACATCGTGCCGATGCGGAAGCTGCCGCCCAATTTGGTGAAGGCGATCAGGTCGCCGCGCGGGCTCCACACCGGCGTCGCATAGCGGCCGCCGCCGAAGCTGATCCGCTGCTGGTTCGAACCGTCGGCGTTCATCACATAGATCTGCTGGCCGCCCGACCGGTCGCTCTCGAACGCGATGCGCGATCCGTCCGGCGAATAGCTGCCGCCGGTGTCGATCCCCGGCGACGTCGTCAGCCGTTGCGGCGTACCGCCGGCGCTCGACACGCGATAGATGTCGGTGTTGCCGTTCTGCGCCATCGAAAACAGGATGTAGCGGCCGTCCGGCGAGAAGCGCGGCGCGAAGGTGAGGCTGACGTTCTGCACCACCCGGCGCGGCCGCCCCGAGCCGAGATCGTAGACGTAGATCGACGGCCGGTCGTTCTCGTAGCTCATATAGACGATCGACTGCTGGTTGGGCGCGAAGCGCGGCGTCAGCACGATCGACTGGCCGTTGGTCAGGAAGCGGTGGTTGGCGCCGTCCTGATCCATGATCGCGAGCCGCTTGATCCGCTTGCCCTTGGGGCCGGTTTCGGAAACGTAGACGACGCGGCTGTCGAAATAGGGGCCTTCGCCGGTCAGCCGCGCATAGACCATGTCGGCGCATTTATGCCCGGCGCGACGCCAGTCGCCGGGCGACACGACGAAGCCCGACCGGGTCAGCTCGACCTTCGAAAAGACATCGTACAGATAGCAGCCGATCGTCAGATTGCCGTCGCCATTGGCGCGGACGAAGCCCTGCACCAGCGCCTGCGCGCCCGTACCGCCCCAATAATCGAACTGCGGCGCGTTGACTTCCGGAAAGGCGACGGGGCGCAGCTGGTTGCTGCCGAGCGGGGTGAACAGGCCGGAATTGCGCAGATCGTTGGCGATGATGTCCGCCATCTGCCGGCCGAGCACGTCGGTCGATCCCGCCGGGGTCGAGACGATCTGCGCGGTCGGCATCGCCGGAATGGCGATCGGCATCGGCGCGGAAACGCCGCCGGTGACGGAGACTTCCAGCGGTGCCGGCCCCTGCTGGCCGGCGGCGGCCTGATCCTGCGGCGCGGGCGCGGGGGCGTCCTGCGCGAACGCCGGCACGGCGGTGGTGACGCTGAGCGCGACTAGCAGAGACCGGATCATACGCATCCTCAAAAACCCTTTCGCACGCGCGATACGCTACGGCTTAGCACAGCTTCCCCGTCCCCCCGAACCGTTCCGGGGTGACGGGAAATGCGGACGCCGCCGTCATTGCAGCTTCCACTGGAAGTTGATGTTGTTCCACCCGCCCGACGGCGTCGAATAATATTCGGCGGGCAGCTTCAGCGGGGCGCAGCCCTTGAACGCGGCGACGCCGAGATCGACGACGCGCTGGCGATAGCGGTCGTTCTCGTCGGTGACGCCGGACTGGCGGACCATGCGCGGCGTGGCGGCGAGCGTGCCGTCCTCATTGAGGCGCAGGTTGAGCGTCGTCACGATCTCGTTCGCGCCCGGACCCGGATTGACCTGCCGGTCGGCGCACGGCTGGATCTGGCGGGCGATCGCCTGCACGATCGACGCCATCGCCCGCGCATCGACCTTGGCGGCGCGCGGCGCGGTCGACGTGCTGGTCGACGGTTCGCTGGTCAGCCCGTCGAGGAAGTTGCTCCCCAGCCGCGATCCGCGTGGTTTCGCCGCGGTCGATGTCGGCTTGCTGCCGGTGCCTTTCGCCGCCGCCGGCTTCGACGGTGCGGCGGGCGCCTTCGATGCCGTTTTGGCCGGAGCCGCGGGCGCGGGCTTGGCCACCGGACGCGCCGGAGCGGGTTTGGCGGCAGGCTTGGCCGGCGCCTCGGCGGGACGCGGCTTGGGCTGTGGCTTCACCGGCGCGGGCTTTGGCTGCGGGGCCGGGGCGGGCGCCGGCTTGGGCGGGGCGGGCTTCGGCGGCGCGGGCCTGGGCTGCGGCACCGGCGGGGCGGGTTCGGGCTCCGGCTCGGGTTCGGCCACCGTCTCGGCCGGCGGCGCGGCATCCTCGGGCGCACCCTCGTCGGGGGCGACCGACTGCGCCGGCGGGGTCACCGCCTGCGGCGCCGTCGCCTCCAGCCCGACGTCCTCGACCAGGCTGACCTCCATGGGGGTCTGCTGCAGCTTTTCGGGATTGGGCGTCGAGAGAAAGCCGACCGACAGCAGGCCGAAGAGCACGACATGCCCGACGACCGCGACGCCCAGCCCGACCTTTTCCGCCCGATCCATCACTGCGCCGCCGATCCGCCCTCTACGGTCAGCAGCGACACGCGGTTGAGGCCGGCGCGGTTGAGTTCGCCCATCACCCGCATCACCCGGCCATAGTCGAGCGCGCGGTCGGCGCGCAGGAACACCTGCGGCGGTTCGCCGCCCGCCTGTACTGCGGCGATCTGCTCCAGCCGCTGCGGCAGGCTCGTCTCGGCGATTTCCTCGTCGTCGATGAAGAGCTTGCCCGCGGCGTCGAGCGACAGCTGTACCGGCTTCTGGTCCTGATCGAGCGCCTTGGCGCGGCTGTCCGGCAGGTTGACCGGTACGCCCGCGGTCAGCAGCGGCGCGGTGACCATGAAGATGATGAGCAGCACCAGCATCACGTCGACCAGCGGCGTCACGTTGATGTCGGCGACCGGCGCACGACGGCCACGCCCCCGGCTGGACGGCAGGTTCATCGCCATGTCATGCCCCTCCCGCGGGCAGGAAAGGGCCGTGTCCGGGACCCATCACCGGCCACCGTCCAGCTGGCGCGACAGCGTCGTGTGGAAGCCGTCGGCGAAGCGGTTCAGCGCCGCCTCGATCCGGTTCACGCCGTGGCTGAAGCGGTTGTAGGCGATCACCGCGGGGATCGCCGCGAACAGGCCGATCGCGGTCGCGAACAAAGCCTCGGCGATGCCCGGCGCGACCACCGCCAGCGACGAATTCTGCGCCTGCGCGATGCCGGTGAAGCTGCGCATGATGCCCCATACCGTCCCGAACAGGCCGACGAACGGCGCGACCGAGCCGATCGTCGCGAGGATGTTGAGCCGGTCGCTGATCCGGTCGATCTCCATCGCCGCCGCCGCGCCCATCGCGGTGGCGAGCCGTTCGCGCGTCCCGTGCTTGTCGATCGACCCGCCCGCGGTCGACCGGCGCCATTCCTTCACGCCGGCGGCGAAGACGCGGGCCGAGGGCAGGTCCTTGTCCGCCTCCGCCTTGTAGAAGGCGTCGATGTCCTCCGCCTTCCAGAAGTCGCGCTCGAAGCCGGTCATGCCCTTGCGGATGCGCCCCAGCCGTCGCCAGAAGGCAATGATGAGCGCCCAGGTCCACACGCTGGCGAGCAGCAGCCCGCCCATCACGCCCTTCACCACCCAGTCCGCCTGAAGGAACAGTGCGACGGGCGATAGCGTCGCCGCATCCATGTTGAACACCGGATTCATGAATTGGTCCCCTGCCAGATCAGGCGTTGGTAGATGTCCGTCCAGCCGGCCGGTTGACGTTTCGGCCGTCCCGATGGCGCAACCAGCGCCGCCGTGACCTCGGCCTCGGTCAAGACAAGCGAACCGCGCCTGACTGTTTGATGAATGACGACGCTGGCGGCGCGCACCGCGTGAATGCGGCTGACGACGAGCAGCGCATCGTCGAGCCTCGCGGGCGCGCGATAGCGGATCGCGAGGTCGGCGACGGCATAGGCGCCCTCGCCCGCCTCATGCACGGCGCGCTGGTCGATGCCGGCGACGCGGAGCATGTCGGAGCGCGCCCGCTCCATGTATCTCAAATAGTTGGCATGATAGACGACGCCCGACAGATCGGTATCCTCGAAGAACACGCGCAGCGGATACCGGTGCTCGCGACCCTCGAAGCGGCCTGCCTGCGGCTGGTCTGGACCATCATCGCTCATCCTGCCGCGCGTTAACCGAACCCACGCGCAGGGGGAACCCCGATCAGTCGGTGACGGTCGCGCTCGCCTCGGCGAAGATGCTGGGATCGAGTTCCAGCCGCGGCCGCGCGGCGGGCGTCGCGACGGGGATCGCCTGCACCGTCCGCGGGGCGGCTTGCGCAATGTTCGTCATCGCCATCCGGCTGGCGGCGGCGCGCTCGGCCCGCCATGCGTCATAGGCGGCGTAGAAATCGGTGAACGGCTTTTCGAGCACGGCGAGGCGGCCGCTGGCGAAGGCGGGCAGATCGGCGGGCGCGACCGTCGCGCCGTCGGCGAGCGTCGCGACGGCGGCGTTGCAGAAGGCGTCGCGGGCCTGTGCCTGCGAGAAGAAATTGTAGAGCCGCGTCATCTGGTCGTCGTAGCGGTCCTGCCAGTCGCCGCCCTTCGCCCCGAACCGCGTCTTGTATTCCGCCGTCAACCGGGTCTGCGCGGCGTTGAGCGTCGCCTTCTGGCTGGCGAGCAGCGCATTGTAGCCGGCGACGATCGTCGCCTCGTCCGGTCCGCGACAGGCGAGCGCGGCGACGTTGAGCGCGGCGCGCAGATGCCAGACCGCACCGTCGCCGGACAGGTTGCGATTGGGCGTGGCATAACGGCCGTCGCTCATCAGCGCCGGGATCTGCATGCCGACATAGGCCCCCTTGGGCATCGCCAGCGGTGCGGGCGCGGGCGCAGGCGGCGGCGGTGGTGCGACCGCGACCAGCTTCGGCCGGACCGCGCAACCGGCGAGCAGCGCGAGGCCGACGGCAGTGAGAGCAACATAACGGCGCATCGCCAACTCGTCCTTCCTGCCCCCCGGCAGGGAAGGGTTTGGCCGAACAATGGTTAACGCAGGGTAAGGATGGAATGCGGCCCGTCGCATTCCATCCGCCGCATCGCCGAAAGCGTCTAGCCCGCGCGCTTTTCCAGTGCCGAGGCCGCTTCGGCCATCAGCGCGCCGATGATCTCGGCGATCGGCTCTTCCTTCGTCACCATGCCGACCGACTGGCCGGCCATCACCGAACCATGTTCGATATCGCCGTCGATCACCGCGCGGCGCAGCGCGCCCGCCCAATAATGTTCGATCTGCAGCTGCGCCTCGAGCATCTCGACCTTGCCGCCGTCGAGCAGCAGCGCCACCTCGCGCTGCTTGGCGCCGAACAATTCGCCCGCCGCATTCTTCAGCGCGCGGACCGGGATCACCGGCAGGCGCGGGTCGATCTGCACGCTGGCGATCGCATCGCGCGCGGAGGCGCGGATGAACGCCTTCTTGAAATTGGCATGCGCGATCGATTCGGTCGCGCAGACGAAGCGCGTGCCGAGCTGGACGCCCGCGGCACCCATGTCGAGATAGCCCGCGATCGCCTCGCCGCGGCCGATGCCGCCGGCGACGAACACCGGCACCAGCTCGGCGATCTCGGGCAGCATCTCCTGCGCGAGCACGCTGGTCGACACCGGGCCGATGTGGCCGCCGGCCTCCATCCCCTCGATCACCAGCGCATCGACGCCCGAGCGGATCAGCTTCTTCGCCAGCGCCAGCGTCGGTGCGAAGCAGATCACCTTCGCGCCGCTCGCCTTGATCGCCTCCAGCGCGCCCTTGGGCGGCAAGCCGCCCGCCAGCACGACATGGCCGACCGCATGCTTCGCGCAGACCGCGATCAGGTCGAACAGCGCCGGATGCATGGTGATGAGGTTCACGCCGAACGGCCGGTCGGTCATCGCCCGGGTCGCGGCGATCTCCGCATCGAGCAGGTCGGGCGTCATCGCCCCGCAGGCGATCACGCCGAAGCCGCCCGCATTCGACATCGCCGACACGAGATGGCGTTCGCTCACCCACGACATCGCGCCCGCCATGATCGCGACCTCGCTGCCGAGGAACGCCGCGCCGCGCGCCATCCGGCGGGCCAATCGCGACGAAACGCCGGTTCCGGGGATGTCATACCCTGTCATGTCACTATCCAATCAAGAAACTTGCATCGCAAAAAGTACGGAAAACCGGGAAAATCAAGCGAGCCTGACAGGCCGAGCCCCCGCTGCATCAAAACCCGATCAAGAACTATCCCCAATAGGGATAATAGCCGGCACGCGGGTGATCGGGGTCCGCAGCCTTGATCCTGCCTTCGTCCAGCGCCTGCCGGATTACGCCCGACACCTGCGCCGCATTGCGACGATCGATCCCCAATCGATCGCACAGCGAGGCATTGCGCATGCGGTCACCATCAAGCCACTTCAGAACGGCATGCTGATAGCACGCCCGCACCCGCTCGACAGGCGTCATGTCGGCGAAGGAACGCGGCCCATACAGAATGACCTGCATCGATCCCTGCTCGGCCTGCAATTTGGGTGGTGCCAGATGGGCGCCCTCCACGCTTATCAAGACCTTGTCGAGGCCGCTGCCCTGTTCTTCGCACAAACCCATACGCCGCATCAGCGTGCCGATCATCGCATTACGCGAGCGCGCCGGCAGATCGATCATCCGTTCGGTGCTGACGAGCGGTTCGCCCGGATTCGTGATCTCGAGCCGATCGGCGAACAGGGCGATCTGCGGGCCGGCACCGGTCACCGTCATGTCCTGATGGATCAGAGCGTTCGCGATCAGCTCGCGCAATGCGATTTGAGGATAGAGATCGGTACTCTGCCGCAGCGCGGGTCCAATTTGCTCGACCTGTGGTATGATACCGGAAAGATAGGCGACCAGCCCTTCGAAGCCGCAGGCATACCCCTTGCGGCCGTCCTGACGATGGCTGACCGTCGCAGCGCGATTGCGCCCTTGATAGGCAACGAATCGAACCGCCTTGCGCGCCAGCACTTCGCCAAATTGGTCGAGGTCGGTGGCGAACAGGATGGCGCCGAGATTGCTGATGTTCCAGCGGCCGCCCACATCCCGCACGATCAGCCGATCCGCTTCCAACCTCTCCAGAATACCGGCCTTGCCAGCCGGCAATTGCTGACGGGTCAGCCGGAAATAGGCTGGATAATCGAGCAGCGCGAGAACGGTGTCGTCCTCGACGAAGGTCATGGCGCTCGCGCTTTCCCACACATAGGGACGTAGATTGGCGATCAGGCGCTGAAAGCGTTCGGGAAAATCGGCGAGCTTCGGCGTCGCGTTGCCGACCCGCACATAGGCGGTTCCGGAATATTCGACGGGCGCAACCGTGGCGGCAGGGATTTCCAACAGCACGATTCGACCATCGGGATGGTCCACCGTTCTGAACTGGAACGCGGGGCTGGGACGAAGATGCTGGGCGAGCCGGAATTCGAATGCCTGCCCACCGACCTTCTTGGCATTGGGGTCGAAGTCGGTGCCGACGACGGCTCCGGTGCCATCCTCCACGCCCCACAGGACGCAGGCAATCTCGCGCCCCTCTATGCGGGCCGCATTGGACAGCGCCGACACCAGCTTGCCGATCATATCGGGATCATCGTTGTCCCGCTTGAACTCGACGCACGCATCCTCGAGTCCCGATCGGCGCAACTCATCGATCCACGCGATGTCCCGTTGCGCCGACATGCCACGCCTTCCTAGGCGGCATCCACGGCGTCGAGGCCGTAGGCGGTGTGGAGGACGCGGACGGCGAGTTCGGTTTCGTCCTCGTGGATCAGCACGCTGACCTTGATCTCGCTGGTCGAGATCGCCTGGATGTTGATCCCGCGCGCGCCCAATGTCGTGAACATCGTGCTGGCGACGCCCGCGTGGCTGCGCATGCCGACGCCGACGACCGAGATCTTGGCGACGCGCGTGTCGTGGACCATCTCGGCGAAGCCGATCGCCTCGCGCCCCTGGTTGAGCGATTCGAGGCTGCGCGCCAGATCGGCGGACGGCACCGTGAAGGTGACGTCGGTCGAGCCGTGGTTGTGCGCGATATTCTGGATAATCATGTCGACGTTGATGTTCGCCGCCGCCAGCGGTTCGAAGATCGTCGCGACCGCGCCGGGCTTGTCCGGCACGCTGATGAGCGTGATCTTCGCTTCGTTCTTGTCGTGCGCGATACCGGTGATGAGCTGGCGTTCCACGTCGTCTATCTCCTCTTCGCCGACGATCATCGTGCCGGGCAATGTGTCCGCCATCGGTGCGTCCTCGCCGGTGAAGGACGAGAGCACCTGGACGCGGACCTGTTCCTTCATCGCGAGGCCGACCGAGCGGGTCTGCAACACCTTCGCGCCGACGCTGGCGAGTTCCAGCATCTCTTCATAGGTCACCTTGGCGAGCTTGCGCGCGCGCGGCACGATCCGGGGATCGGTGGTGTAGACGCCGTCGACGTCGGTGTAGATGTCGCAGCGGTCCGCCTTCATCGCCGCCGCCACCGCGACCGCCGACGTGTCCGACCCGCCGCGGCCGAGCGTGGTGATCCGGCCCCTGCCACCATTGGCGTCGTCCGCCACGCCCTGGAAGCCCGGGATCACCGCCACCTCGCCCGCCGACAGGCTGGCGTCCAGCGCCGCGGTGTCGATCGTGCCGATCCGCGCCTTGGCAAAGGCATCGTCGGTGTGGATCGGCAGCTGCCAGCCCATCCACGAGCGCGCCTTGACGCCCGCCGCCTGCAACGCGATCGCGAGCAGCCCGCTGGTGATCTGTTCGCCCGCCGAGACGACGACGTCATATTCGCGCGGATCGTAGAGCGACGACGCCTCGCGGCAGAAACCGACCAGCCGGTCGGTCTCGCCCGCCATCGCCGAGACGACGACCGCGACCTGGTTGCCCGCCTCGACCTCGCGTTTGACGCGCGCGGCGACGCTCCGGATGCGCTCGATCCCGGCCATCGACGTGCCACCGAACTTCATCACGATCCGCGCCATCTGCGTCGCCAAACTCCTTGGGGTAAAGGGGCCGTCCTGATAGGTAGCGGCCATGATAAGCGCAAGCAGCACGATCGATCCCCCGGGCACGAGCACGATCGATCCCCCGGGCGGCAGCACGATCGACCCGCGCGAGGCACGGCATTTCGGCGCCATGGCCAAGGACTGGTGGGACCCGAAGGGTTCGTCGGCGATGCTGCACAAGCTCAACCCGGCGCGGCTCGGCTATATCCGCGCCGCCGTCGACCTGCACTGGGACGGCGACGACACCAGCTTCACGCCGCTCGCCGGCAAGACCGCGCTTGACGTCGGCTGCGGCGCCGGGCTGCTGTGCGAACCGCTCGCGCGGCTCGGCGCAGCGGTGACCGGGATCGACGCGGCGGCGGAGAATATCGCTGTGGCGCAGGCACACGCGGCCCAAAGCGGGCTCACGATCGACTATCGCGCGATCGGCGTCGAGGCGATGACGGAGCGGTTCGACCTCGTCACCAGCCTCGAGGTGATCGAGCATGTCAGCGACCCCGCGGGCTTCGTGCGCGGGCTGGCAGAATCGCTCGCCGACGGCGGCCTGCTGGTGATGTCCACTCCCAACCGCACGCCGCTGTCGCGCCTCGCGCTCATCACGCTGGCGGAGGGGACGGGGCGCATCCCGCGCGGGACGCACGACTGGGACAAGTTCCTCACCCCCGACGAGCTCACCGACCTGATCGTCCGCGCCGGGCTGACCGTCACCGACGTGCGCGGGCTCGGCTTCTCGCCCGCGACCGGGTTCACGCTGAGCGATTCGACGCAGCTCGACTATTTCGTCACGGCGAAGCGCGCCTAGGGTCGTTCCCCGCGATGGATAGGCTGGCCAATCCGCGGCTGCGGCCGCCGATCCTGCTGCTCGTCGGCATCGCCGCGCGCTGGCTGACCTTCGGCAACCCGCTGGTCCATGTCGACGAGGAATTCTACGTCGTCACCGGCATGCGGATGTGGCAGGGCGCGCTGCCCTTCGTCGACATCTGGGATCGCAAGCCGGTCGGGCTGTTCCTGCTCTATGCCGTCCCCGGCGCGTTCGGCTTCCCGGCGGGCATCTGGGCCTATCAGCTGCTCGCGCTCGCCAGCGCCGTCGCCACCGCCGGGCTGATCGGCCGGCTCGCCGGGCGGATCGGCCACGCCGCCGGCGCTACCGCGGCGGGCCTCGCCTATATCCTGTGGCTCGACCTGCTCGGCGGACAGGGCGGGCAGACGCCGGTCTTCTACAATCTACTGACGATCGCGGCGGCGCTGGTGCTGCTGTCCTCGGCATCGTCGCCGCACCGCCGGGCGCTCGGCCTGCTGGTCATGGCGCTGATCGGCGCGGGCCTGCAGATCAAGACGTCGCTGGTGTTCGAGGGCCTGTTCTTCGGCCTGTGGCTGCTCGCCGACGAATGGCGGCTGGTGCGCCGGCCGGCCTGGTTCCTCGGCTATGGCGTGGTGCTGGTCGCGGTCGCGCTGCTGCCCGTCGTCGCGGCGGCGGGCTATTACCTTGCCGCCGGGCAATGGGATGCGTTCGTCTATGCGAACGTCGTGTCGATCTTCCAGCGGGTGCCCGACCCCGCGCCGCTGCTGGCGGGCAATATCGGCAAGCTGGCGCTCATCGTGTCACCAATGGTCGCGCTGGCGGTCGTCGCGCTGGTCCGCGACCGGGCCTGCTCCGATCACCGGCGGGAACGGCGGTTCGTCGCATGGTGGCTGGCGGTGGCGATCGCCAGCGTCGCGGTCTTCCGGCCGTGGTTCGACCATTATGCGCTGCCGATCCTGCTGCCCGGCTGTGCCGCTGCGGCCGGGCTGCTCGGCAGCGCGGCATGGCGCCGTCGCTACACCCCCGCGCTGCTGCTGACCGCCGCGCTCGCCGGGCAGGTCGTGCTGGTCCTGCAGAAGCGCGGCCGCGGCGATGCGCACGAGCTGGCGGCGATGACACAGGCGGTGGGGCGCGGGCCCGGCTGCCTCTACGTCTATTCGGGGACGACGATGCTCTACGCCGCGACTGGCCGCTGTGCGCTGTCGCGCTATCTGATCCCCGCGCACCTGATCCGCGCGCGGGAGGCGGGCGCGACCGGCGTCGACCAGGATAGCGAGATCCGCCGCATCCTCGCGCAGCGCCCCGCGGTCGTGGTGATCCGCCCGCCCTACAAGGGCGAACGCCCGGCGGCGCACCGTCTCGTCATGGGGGCAATGGCGCGCGACTATCGCCTCGCCGCGACGCTGCCGATGGGCAACGAGGCGATCGGCATCTATCACCGCCGCCGATGAAACGCCTGTTCGCCTCGATCCACGACGTCTCGCCCCGCTTCGAGGGCGAGGTCGACCGGTTGCTCGACCATCTCGCGCCCCATGTCGGGCGGCGGCTGGCGATGCTGGTCGTGCCCGATCACTGGTCCAGCGCGCCGATCACCCCCGCCTTCGCGCGCCGCCTGCGCGGCTGGGCGGACGAGGGGATCGAGATGTTCGTCCACGGCTGGACGCATCGCGACGACAGCCGCCACGCCGGTGCCGCCGCGGGGTTCAAGGCGAAGCACATGACCGCCGGCGAGGGCGAGTTCCTCGGGCTCAGCCATGCCGAGGCGTTGCAGCGGATGCGGCGCGGCAAGGCGCTGGTCGAGGATATCACCGGCCGCGCGGCGACGGGCTTCATCGCCCCCGCCTGGCTCTATTCGGACGGCGCGCGCGCGGCGCTGGCGGATGCCGGCTTCGCGCTGGCGGAGGATCATGCGCGGGTCTGGCGCCCGGGCGGCGCGGTGGTCGCGCGCGGCCCGGTCATCACCTGGGCCAGCCGGTCGCGGATGCGGCAGTGGAGTTCGCTCGCCGCCGCCGGCGCGCTGCGCCACGCGCTGCAACCGACCCGCCACGTGCGGATCGCCGTGCATCCGGGCGATACAACCGTACCGGCGCTGCTCGCCAGCATCACCGCGACCTTCGCCGCCTTCGGGCGGCACCGGCCGTCGGCCTATGCGGACCTCTTGCGCGGCTGATCCCGCGCCGCGATCACCGCGGCATAATGCGCGACCAGATCGGCGGCATGCGCCTCGTCGCTGCGCACCCGCGTCGCCGCCACCGCCGCGGCGCGGCGGACGAGGCCGCGGTCGCGCGCCAGCATGCGTAGGATCGCATCGGCGCAGGAATGCGCGTCGCGCTGTTCGTAGACCTCGGCGAACAGCGGATCGGCGATCTCCGCGGTGCCGCCGCCGTCGGGCACGATCAGCGGCGTGCCGCTCGCCAGCGCCTCGGCGGGGACCAGCCCGAACGTCTCGGTGCCGCAGCCGTGTATATAGGCGTCGGCGCTCGCCATGATCGTCGCCAGCCGGTGGCGGTCGTAGACGGGGCGGAACAGGCGGATGTGCGGATTGTCGCCGATATGCTTTTCCAGCGTCTTCGTATCCATCCCCTGCCCGAGGATGACGAGCCCGACCGGCGCCTGCGTCCCGACCCGGCGCACCGCGTCGATCACCGTCGGCCAGCGCTTTTCGGGATGGTGCCGGCCGACGCCGAGCAGCAGTTGCGCCTCCGGCGGCAGGCCGCATTGCTGGAGCAGCGCGGCGCGCAGGCCCTCGTCGCGCAACGCGGGCGAAAAGTGGCGGCGTTCGATCCCCAGCGGCATCGTCGCATCGACGCGCACGCCGCGTGCCCCCAGCTTGCGCGTCAGCGACGGGCCGTTGGTCACCACCGTGTCATAGCCGGCAAGGCAGCGGCCCAGATAGCGGTCGTACCAGGCGAACGCCCGCTCGATCCGCCCGCTGGAGGCCACCGGCTTGAACCAGCGCTTGGCATAGGCCTCGAGATTGTCGTTGTGCATGAAGAACGAGCGGATCGCCCGCCCTTCCCAGCCCGCGACGACCCAGGCGCTGCGCCACGGCGAGCAATTCTCGACCACGTCGGGATCGAGCGCGTCGAGCCGCCGGCGCAGCGGTTCGGCATCCCAGAACAGGCCGTAATTGGCGTCGAACGGCATGCCCATCGCCTTGATGTAATGGACCGCGCCGCCGCCGGGCCGCGCCTCGACCCGGTCCTCGCGGCCGGGGGCGAGCACGATCAGCTCATGCCCCATCGCCGCCAGCACCTCGATCTTGCGGTCGATATAAGTGCGCACGCCGCCGCCGGTCGGCGAATAGATTTCGTTGACGTCGACGATTCTCATGCGCGGGCCTAAATCACTCGCTTTTGACCGGGGCGAAGCCGCCCAACCCGCGCAGATATTGCATCCTCACGACGCGCTCGGCGGTAGCAGAGCCGACCTCGACGATCGCGCGCTCGACCTTGGGCCGCGACATGCCGAGCTTGCCCTCGCCGGGAAAACCGGCGCCGTCGGAGAAGAAATTGAACTTGTTCCTGCCGTCGCGGTCGTGGGTGACGAGCAGCGCATAGCGCCCGGGATGCGGCACGCGGATGCAGATCGCCACCGCGCCGCTCGCCGGCACCCCCGTCCACACCCGGCGGAACGTCTTGCCCGCGGCGATCAATTTGTCGTCGTCCTCGAGGAAATCCGCCTCGTTCGCCGGATAGAGCTCCAGCTTCAGCCGGCCCTTGCGGTCCTTCAGCCCGGTCACCTCCGCGAGGATCGCCGGGCCGCCGCCGGGACTGCACGCCGCCGCATCGCTGCCGAGGATCTGCGCTGCCGCCGGCGCGGGGATCGTCAGCATCGCCGGCAATGCGATCAGCAACAGCTTCATTCCCGCCTCCGCGTCGCAAGATGGTGGAGGCCGAACAGGACGATCAGCAGCGCATGGACCAGCAGCACCGCCGCCGCGGTGAAGGCGATCAGTTCGGACAGCGCCTGGTCCTGCCCGATCATCAGGATCGCGAAATTGGCGAACAGCAGGTCCTTGTTGGGCAGCAGCGGCAGGCGCGAGAACAGCAGCCGCCCCGCCGACAGGAACAGCCAGGTGCCGATCGCCGCGCTCGGCATCGCCAGCGCCCAGGCGACCGCGAGCAGCAGCGTGCTGAGGATCAGCCGCGCGCAATGCATGCCGAACACCATCCACAGGTCGCGGCGCGGCAGCGAGAAGACCTTGCGGGAAAAGATCAGGAACGGCAGCGACGTGCCGAAGATCACCGCCAGCGATCCGTAGACCAGCCGCATCATGTCGGGCGAGATCAGGTCGCGCCCGACGGGCAGCGCCACCGCGATCATCGCCAGCGTCACCGCATTGCCGGCGATCGCCGACAGGATCGACACGTCCTTGACCGCGCCGAACGGCGCCGCGACCAGTTGCGTCCGCGCCCGTGCCCAGGCGTAGAAATAGGCCTCGCCGGAATAGCCCATCACCACGTCGTTCGCGATCCGCTTCTTGATGAGCGCGACGAGGCCGGACAGCGGGATGCGCCACAGCCGGCGGAAGATGAGGTAGTCGGCCAGCGGCGGCACGAAATAGAGCGCGGCGAAGGCGATGTAGAACAGCGGGTTGCGCGGCGTGGCGCGATTGAGCCCGGCGAGGCCCGAGCTGAGCAGCTCATGCCCCAGCCCCGCCAGCATGGCGAGGGTCACCAGCGCGCCGATGATCGCGGGCCAGCGGCTCTTGATGGTCTTCAAGGGTTGTAGTCCCGCAATGTCGGGGGACGCCGGCACGAAGTCGGTGCGGGGGCGGCCTGGACTATGGTCGATCTGCACCCGTAAATCCGAACGATGAAGGTGGCGCCGCTTAACGTCAAAAGGGCCGCGACGCACATGAAATCGGCTTCATCGGGGTGTCACAGGGGTCGTTGCCGGGGCGGTCGGCGGGGCGGTTTCGCACGCTTTACGGGTAAGCCATTGCACGCACGGCACTTCCCCCGGGCGCGCGTGCGATCACGCCGGTTCCGGTTCGTCCGCTTCGGACTCGCGTTCCGAACTGCGCTCCAGCGCGGTCTTGACCATCGCGGTCATCGGATCGGCGAGCGCGAGGCCGAGGATGCCGAACAGCGCGCTCGCCATGATCTGCGCGCCCAGCGTCAGTGCCGGCGGCAGGTCGACCGTCTTCTTGGCGACGATCGGCAGCAGGACGTAGCCGTCGAAGCCCTGCACGACGATATAGGTGCCGATCGCCCAGAAGCCGACGTCGGTCCCCGCCGAAAAGCCGACCGCGACCATCAGCGCGCCGCTGATGAACGCGCCGATATTGGGGATGAAGGCGAGCAGCCCGGTGAGGATGCCGAGGATCATCGCCATCGGCACGCCGCCGATCGACAGCGCGATCCAGGTCAGGATGCCCTCCGCCAGCATGCCGAGCAGGCGGCCGGCGAGCAGACGGCGGAGCGTCTTGCCCATCCGCTCCATCACCACCGCGAATTCGGCGCGATTGGACCGCGGCACCATCCATTCGACGCCGCGGCGGTACGTGCCCGGGTCCATCGCGACGAACAATCCGATGACGATAATCATGAACATCGTGGTCAGCGCGCCGAAGGCGGTGCCGACCCAGGAGGTGATCCGCCCGACCGAGCTCAACGCCTGGCGCGCGATGCCGCTGACGTCGGAGGCGCCGGGCATCAGCCCCTGCGCGCTCAGCCAGCCGGCGACGCGATTGGCCTGCGATTCCAGCGTGGTGCGCAACTGCGCGAACTGCGCCGACACCTGCACGCCAGTAAGGTAGAAGGTGCCGACCAGAAAGGCGATGGTCAGCACCATGACGATCAGCAGCCGCCAGCCGCGCCCGATCGGCAGCACCTTGCCGAGCAGCCGCACGCCGCCGTCGAGCAGGGCGGCGAACACCAGCCCGGCGAAGATGATGAGCAGCGGCTGGACCAGGATCACCGCCAGCGCGATCCCGCCGGCCAGCCCCAGCCAGACCGTCGCGCGCTTCAGCTCCTGACGGATGAAGGGATCGCGCAGCTCGTTGGGGCTGGGCTCCTGCACGGGCTGCGACGCGCCCATCCTACTTCCCTTCGGCCGGGTGGAGCGACACGCCGGCGCGGCCGGAGCGGAACGAGCCCCACCAGGTGAGCGGGTTCCACCCCGCATCGCCGTCGAGGCTGAAGGTCAGGAATTCGGCGCGGCCACCCAGATTCTCGTACGGCACCGGCCCGCCGAGCCCGAGCTGCGACAGCGAGAAGCGGCTGTCCGCCGACCGGTCGCGATTGTCGCCCATCAGGAAGACGTGGCCGGCGGGGATCTTCACCGTCGCGAAATTGTCGCCGGGGCTGTCCGGCTCCATGTCGACGGTGTCGTAATAGCGGCCGTTGGGCAGCGTCTCGGTGACGATCGGCAGGTGGCAGACATAGCCGCCGCCGGGCGCGGGCCGGCGCGCACCATAATATTCGCTGTCGCTGCACGGGCTGTTGGTGTCGACCGGCAGGTCGACATAATGCATCGGCCCGCGCGCGATCGGCTTGCCGTTGAGGATCACCGTCCCGCCCTGCACCGCCAGCGTGTCGCCGGGCAGGCCGATGACGCGCTTGATATAGTCGTTGCGGGTGCCGGGCGGCGTGACGATGACGACGTCGCCGCGCTCCGGCAGGCTGCCCAGCAGGCGGCCGTGGACGAAGGGGAGGCCGACGCTCCAGCTGTCCTCCTGCTGGCGCAGCACGACGCTGCGGAAGATCGCGACCGGATTGGGGATCGTCGGCGAGACGAAGGACCAGCCATAGGCGAATTTCGACACCACCAGCCGGTCGCCGATCCGCAGCCCCGGCAGCATCGATTCGGACGGGATGTAGAAGGGCTTGGCGACGAAGCTGTGGAAGCCGAGCACGATCAGGATCAGCCAGAAGATGCCCTTGATCTCGCCCCACCAGTCGGTCGTCTTCTTGACGGTGGCCGTCGGCGGAACGGTCCCCGCTTCGCTGGGCTGATTGCCGTCCAACACCGCGTCCTTCATGCCTTGGGATCCGGAATTGCCTCGATAATCACAAAGGCTTGCGCCCAGGGATGATCGTCGGTCAGGGTCAAATGTACGGCCGCGACGTGGCCTTCGGGGATCAACGCGTCAAGCCGTTGCTTGGCCCCGCCGGTCAGCGACAGGGTCGGCGCGCCCGAGGGGGCGTTGACGACGCCGATGTCCTTCATGAACACGCCCGCGCGGAAACCGGTGCCGACCGCCTTGGAAAAGGCCTCCTTGGCGGCGAAGCGCTTGGCGAGCGTCCCCGCCTTGGTAAACGGCCGCCGCGCCGCCTTGGCGCGCTCGTGCGGCGTGAACACCCGCGCCTCGAACCGTTCGCCGAACCGGTCGAGCGACTGCTGGATACGCTCGATGTTGCAGAGGTCGGAGCCGAGGCCGACGATCATACCCCGGGTCCGGCAATGAGACGATGGGTTCGCGCGGAGACGCGGAGACGCGGAGGAGGGGAGAATGAATGGGCCGCGATCGGGGCTCGTGTCGGGTATCGCACCGGAGGCGCTGCCAAAGCAGGCCGGATCGACGGACCGCGACAGCGGCCGCTCCGAACCGGACGGCCGGCCGCACTTTCTTCCCCGCGCCTCCGCGCCGCCGCGCGCAGCACCCTACTCCCTCCCTGCATCGGCGTCTTGGCGAGGCCATCACCCACGCGCCGCATCCATCTCCTCGCGCATCCGCCGCACGGCGTCGCCGAGGCCGACGAACAGCGCCTCGCCGACCAGGAAATGGCCGATGTTGAGTTCGCGCACCTGCGGGATCGCCGCGATCGGACCGACATTGTCGAAGGTCAGGCCATGCCCCGCATGCACCTCGATCCCGTTCTTCGCCGCCAGCGCCGCCGCGTCCGACAGCCGGCGCAGCTCCGCGGTGCGCGCCTCGCCTCCGATCTCCGCGTAACGGCCGGTGTGCAGTTCGACGACCGGTGCACCCAGCCGGATCGCCGCATCGATCTGCGCCGCATCGGGTTCGATGAACAGCGACACGCGGATGCCCGCATCGCGCAATTGCGCGACCAGCGGCGCCAGCCGGGCGAACTGCCCCGCCGCGTCCAGCCCGCCCTCGGTGGTCAGTTCTTCGCGCTTTTCCGGCACGATGCACGCCGCATGCGGGCGATGACGCAATGCGATCGCCAGCATCTCGTCGGTCGCCGCCATTTCGAGGTTGAGCGGGATCGTCAGTCCGGCCGCCAGCCGCGCGATATCGTCGTCGGTGATGTGGCGCCGGTCCTCGCGCAGATGCGCGGTGATGCCGTCCGCCCCCGCCTCGGCGGCGAGCACGCCGGCGCGCACCGGATCGGGATAGCCCGCCCCGCGCGCGTTGCGCACGGTGGCGACATGGTCGATGTTGACGCCGAGGCGCAGCGACCGGCTCACGCCGCGCGGCTGCCCGGCTTGATCGCGGGCACCGCCGCGAGTTCGGGCGGCAGCGCGTCCGCCGCATAGGTCGGCACGTCGAGGCGGATCAGCGAATAGAAGGGCACGCCCAGATCGACGGTGCCGCCCGACCGGTCGACCAGCGAAGCGCCGGCCATCACCGTGCCGCCCGCCGCCTCGATCGCCACGATCGCCTCGCGGCTCGACAGGCCGGTGGTGACGACGTCCTCCATCATCAGCACCGCCTGCCCCGGTTCGAGCCGGAAACCGCGGCGCAGTTCGAAGGTGCCGGTGGGCCGTTCGACGAACATCGCCTCCACCCCCAGCGCGCGCGCCATCTCATGGCCGGCGATCACGCCGCCCATCGCGGGGGACACGACCGCGCTGATCCGCGCCTTGATCTCCGCCGGGATGCGCGCCACCAGCGCCTCCGACAGGCGGGCGCCGCGGCGCGGGTCCATCAGCACGCGGGCGCATTGCAGGTAGCGCGAACTGTGCAGCCCCGACGACAGGATGAAATGCCCCTCCAGCAGGGCATCGGCGGCGCGGAATTCGGCCAGCACGTCGTCGTCGGTCATCGGCGGTCTCGCAAGCAATACGTCGGTCACCGCGGCTCATAGGTTCTCATGACCCGCTCGCCAAGCGGCCCATGCGTCATAAACATATGCGGGCGCTTGAGGCGGACGGCACCCCCGCGTATAGGCCATGGCAAAAGGGGTGCAGTCTTGCGCCCATAACGGCCCGTTCGCCGGGCGGGCGAGGGAATCTGGACGGGGTGACGACACGCATGCGCATGAGGTTCAAGGGGATCGCACTGGCCACCGGGCTGGCGCTGGCAGGACTGGGGGCCGCGTCGCACGCCGCACCCGCTCCGCAAGGCGCCGCCGCACCCGCCGGCGTGTCCAACATCGCCCCCACCACCGCCGGCGCAACCGCGCCCGCCGCCCCCGCCTCGCCGCTGCTCGCGCAGGACGGGGCCCCCGCGATCGCGATCGAACCGGGCGTCGGCCACCCGGTCGACGGTCGCATCGGCATCCAGCCGCAGGTGACGACCAACGGCGAATTCGCCCACTGGTTTCACGATTCGATCCTGTTCCCGCTGATTACCGTCATCAGCGTGTTCGTGCTGCTGCTGCTGATCTATGTCGTGATCCGCTTCCGCAAGGCGGCGAACCCGATCCCGTCGAAGACCAGCCACAATACGGCGATCGAGATCATCTGGACGCTGGCCCCGGTCATCATCCTGGTGCTGATCGCGGTGCCGTCGATCGGGCTGCTTCAGGCGCAGTTCAAGCCCGCCCCGGCCGGCGCGGTGACGCTGAAGGCGATCGGCAACCAATGGTATTGGTCGTATCAATATCCCGATAACGGCGGGTTCGAGATCACCGCCAACATGCTGAAGGAAAAGGACCAGGTCGCCAAGGGCGAGCGGTTCCGCACCGACGCCGACGGTCCCCGCCTGCTCGCCGCCGACAACCGCATCGTGCTGCCGGTCGGCGTGCCGATCCGCCTCATCACCACCTCGCAGGACGTGATCCACAGCTGGGCGGTCCCCGCCTTCTGGATCAAGCTCGACGCGGTGCCGGGCCGGTTGAACGAAACCAGCTTCACCATCGCCAAGCCCGGCCTGTACTTCGGCCAGTGCTCCGAACTGTGCGGCGCGCGCCATGCGTTCATGCCGATCGCGGTGCAGGCGGTGCCCCCGGCGGAATTCGCCGCCTGGGTCCGCGCCAAGGGCGGCACGATGCCGACGCCTGGCACGCCGTCCGACAAGGTCATTCCGCAGCCCGGCGCCGAAGGCTCCGCGGCGAAGGAGGCGCAGGGCAATGCGGCCGACGCCGCCACCGGCCCGGTCGAGAACGTGACCAATGCAGCCCCCACTTCCACGCAGGGTGCGACCGGCAATCCGGCCACCGGCAACGCGGGACAGTAAGATGACCGATACCGCCCTCCATCCCTCCGCATTCGTCGCCCACGACGACCATGCGCATCACGATGCGGACCATAAGCCGGGCTTCTTCGCCCGCTGGTTCATGTCGACCAACCACAAGGACATCGGGACGCTCTACCTGATCTTCGCGATCGTCGCGGGGATCATCGGTGGCGCGATCTCGGGCCTGATGCGCGCCGAGCTGGCGCATCCCGGCATCCAGTATCTGGTCGGCTGGGCCAATTTCCTGCCCGGCGGCGACGGCGGGCTCGACCATGCGCTCCACCTGTGGAACGTGCTCATCACCGCGCACGGCCTCATCATGGTGTTCTTCATGGTGATGCCGGCGATGATCGGCGGCTTCGGCAACTGGTTCGTGCCGATCATGATCGGCGCGCCCGACATGGCGTTCCCGCGCATGAACAACGTGTCGTTCTGGCTGCTGATCCCCGCCTTTTCGCTGCTGCTCGCCTCGCCCTTCTTCGGCGGCGCCGGCACCGGCTGGACGGTCTATGCCCCGCTCTCGACCTATGGCGAGCCGGGGCCGTCGGTGGACATGGCGATCCTGTCGCTCCACCTCGCGGGCGCCTCGTCGATCCTCGGCGCGATCAACTTCATCACGACGATCTTCAACATGCGCGCGCCGGGCATGACGCTGCACAAGATGCCGCTGTTCGTCTGGTCGGTGCTGGTCACCGCCTTCCTGCTGCTGCTCGCGCTGCCGGTGCTCGCCGCGGCGATCACGATGCTGCTCACCGACCGCAACTTCGGCACGACCTTCTTCGATCCGGCCGGCGGCGGCGATCCGATCCTGTACCAGCATCTGTTCTGGTTCTTCGGCCATCCCGAAGTCTACATCATGATCCTGCCGGGCTTCGGCATCGTCAGCCAGATCATCGCGACGTTCAGCCGCAAGCCCGTCTTCGGTTATCTCGGCATGGCCTATGCCATGGTCGCGATCGGCGTCGTCGGCTTCGTCGTCTGGGCGCACCACATGTTCGTCACCGGCCTCAGCGTGAACGTGAAGATGTACTTCACCGCCGCGACGATGGTGATCGCGGTGCCGACCGGCATCAAGATCTTCAGCTGGATCGCGACGATGTGGGGCGGTTCGCTGTCGTTCAAGACGCCGATGGTCTGGGCGATCGGCTTCATCTTCATGTTCACGGTCGGCGGCGTCACCGGCGTCGTGCTCGCCAATGGCGGCATCGACGATTACATGCAGGACACCTATTACGTGGTGGCGCACTTCCACTACGTGCTCAGCCTCGGTGCGGTGTTCGGCCTGTTCGCCGGCTTCTATTACTGGTTCCCGAAGATGTTCGGGAAGATGTACAACGAGCTGCTCGGCCAGCTGCACTTCTGGGTATTCTTCGTCGGCGTGAACGTGCTGTTCTTCCCGATGCACTTCCTCGGCCTGCAGGGCATGCCGCGCCGCTATCCGGACTATCCGGACGCCTATGCGACGTGGAATGCGATGGCGAGCCACGGCTATGAGATCATGGCCGCGGGCATGGCGATCTTCTTCGTCAACGTGATCTGGTCGCTGATCGCGGGTCCGAAGGCGCCGGACAATCCCTGGGGCGAAGGCGCGACGACGCTGGAATGGACGCTGTCCTCGCCGCCGCCGTATCACCAGTTCGAAACGCTGCCGCGGATCGATTGAGGCGGGGCCGAGGCGGACAGCGCCGCTGTCCGCCGGTGCGGGCCTGCCGGCTCGCACGGCCCCGGCCCGGCCGACGTGGCAATGCCGCGAGTCGACGTCATGGGATTCACTCCCATGACGGGCCCGCGACAGACAGACCTCCAGAAGCCCCGGGCCACCCCCGGGGCTTTTTCTTTGCCCGTTCCCACCCATCGGCAATCGTTACGCTTCCGACCATTCCGGTCCCAGTTGCGCCGAACCGTTCGTCGTTAAGCCTGTTCGGTAAGACCCCGATCACCACGGCATGGTAAACATGGGGCACGCGTCACGGGATATCCGCGCGTACGGGGTCGGGGGATCTGCATCAGTGCTGGAAGGTGAACGGACGGACGCCGACGCGTCGGTCGCCCATATCGAGGACAGCGACGGGTCCTGTATCGTGCCGACAGCCGGCGCGGCCCATCCGCTCACGCTCGGCGCAACGATCGCGCCCGCGCTGCTGCTCGCGGCCTGCGGCGGTGGCGAGGGTGGCACCGCGGCCACGCCGTCGGCGAGCGCGCCCGTGGTCGTCGCCCCCGCCGCGATCACCCCGACGCAGGCGAGCCGCTTCCTCGCGCAGGCGACGATGGGCGCCACCCGCCCGATGATCGAGGCCGTCGTCAGCCGCCGCTACGAAGGCTGGATCGACGACCAGTTCGCCCTCCCCCGCGCGACGTCGCACTGGGACTGGCTGGTCGCCAACGGTTATACCGCCGCGACCAACATCAATATCGAGGCCGGCTTCGACGCGACGATGTGGCGCCAGCTGATCGTCGAGCCCGACCAGTTGCGCCAGCGCGTCGGCATGGCGCTGCTCGACCTGCTCGTCGTCGGCATCGGCGGGGTCAATCTCAACTGGAAGCAGTTCGCGACCGCCGCCTATGTCGACGTGCTGCTCGACAATGCGTTCGGCAATTACCGCACGATCCTCGACGCGATCACCACCAATGCGGCGATGGGATCGTTCCTCACCTTCCTCGGCAACCGCAAGGCGAACGCGACCACCGGCGCGCAGCCCGACGAGAATTACGCGCGCGAGCTGATGCAATTGTTCACGCTCGGCCTCTACCAGCTCAATCCGGACGGCAGCGTCAGGACCAGCGGCGGGATGCCGATCGAAACCTACACCCCCGCGGACGTCGCCGGCCTTGCCCGCGTGTTCACCGGATTGAGCCTCGCGACCAACGTCAGCACCACGCCCGATCGCTATCGCCAGCCGCTGGTGATGAACGCCGGGATCAACGAGACGGGCAGCGCCAGCTTCCTCGGCACCTCGACCAGCGGCGGCGGCATGACCGCGGTGAAACAGGCGCTCGACACGATCTTCGCACATCCCAATTTGCCGCCGTTCGTATCGCGGCAGCTGATCCAGCGACTCGTCACCAGCAACCCCAGCGCGGCCTATGTCGGACGCGTGTCGGCGGTGTTCGCCAGCAACGGCGTGGGCGTGCGCGGCGACATGAAGGCCGTCATCAAGGCGATCCTCCTCGACACCGAGGCGCGTAGCGACGATGCGCTCGCCAGCGCCACCGCGGGCAAACTGCGCGAGCCGGTGATGCGGCTGACCGGCTGGGCGCGGATGTTCAAGGTCGGTTCGCCCTCCAATGCCTGGGGCTTCGGCGACACGTCGAGCCAGTCGACCCGGCTCGGCCAGTCGATGGGGCGCAGTGCCACCGTCTTCAACTTCTTCCGCCCCGCCTATGCGCCGCCCGCCAGCGGGATCAGCAACGCCGGCCTCGTCGCGCCCGAATTCCAGATCACCAACGAACAGAGCGTCGTCGCCTACGTCAATTACATGCAGGGCCTTGTCGCCAACGGCACCGGCGATACCAAGGCGGATTATACCGATATCCTCACCAAGGCGGGCGACAGCGCCGCGCTGGTCGACGAGATCAACCTGGTGCTCGCCGCCGGACAGCTGAGCGCGGCGACGGTGACCGCGATCCGCGCCGCCGTCGACAGCGTCGCCACGACCGCGACCAACGGGCCGATCAACCGGGTCGGCATCGCGATCCTGCTGACGCTCGCCTCCCCCGACTTCCTGACGCAGCGGTGATCCCCATGGACATGACCCGAGACGCCTCCCGCCGCGCCTTTCTGAAGCGCTCCGCCGCCCTCGGCGTCGCCGGCGTGGCGACCCCGTTCGTCACCAGCCTCGCCGCGATCGGCGAGGCCGCGGCGGCGACCGCGACCGATTACAAGGCGATGGTCTGCATCTTCCTGTACGGCGGCAACGATTACGCCAACACGCTGCCGCCCTATGATGCCGCCAGCTACGCCCAGTATCAGGCGGCGCGCGCCAATATCGCGCTGACCCGCGAATCGCTGGCGGGGACAATGCTGACCCCGACGATCGGCCTGCCCGGCGGGCAGCAATATGCGCTGGCGCCGACGATGAAGTCGCTGATGCCGCTGTTCGATGCGGGCAAGCTGGCGGTGGCGCTCAACGTCGGCACGCTCGTCCAGCCGACCACCAAGACGCAATATCTGCAGAATGCGGTCAAGCTGCCGCCCAAGCTGTTCAGCCACAACGACCAGCAGAGCTATTTCCAGGCGTCCAATCCCGAAGGCGCGACCAGCGGCTGGGGCGGCCGGATCGGCGACCTGTTCCAGTCGGGCAACGGCGCATCGACGCTGACCTGCATCAACGCCAGCGGCAATGCGATCTATCTGACCGGCAAATCGGCGGTGCAATATGCGATCGGCACCGGCGGGCCGATCCCGCTCATCAACAACGCCACCTCGCTCTACGGCTCGACCACCGCGGCGGCGACGCTGCGCAGCCTGATGACCGGCGGCAACGCCAACCTGTTCGCGAGCGAACACGCCCGCGTCAGCAAGCGCGCGCTCGACACCTACACGCAGGTCAGCGGCGCGCTGGCGAGCGCACCCGCATCGGGGTTCACGCTCTTCCCGACCGGCAACAGCCTCGCCGACCAGCTCAAGATGGTCGCGCGACTGATCTCCGTCTCGTCGGAACTCGGCGCGAAGCGGCAGGTGTTCTTCGTCTCGATCGGCGGGTTCGACCTGCACGACAATCTCGTCGCGCAGCATCCCGGGCTGATCGGCAAGGTCGCCGACGCGATGCGGGCCTTTTACGACACGACCGTCGCGCTCGGCGTCGCGGACAAGGTGACGAGCTTCACCGCCTCCGATTTCGGCCGGACGCTGCAGTCCAACGACGACGGATCGGACCATGGCTGGGGCAGCCACCATTTCGTCATGGGCGGCGCGGTGAAGGGGCGCCGCTTCTACGGCACGCCCCCGGCGATCGGCAACGGCACTCCGGACGACGTCGGCCAGGGTCGGCTGCTGCCGACGACCAGCGTCGACCAATACGCCGCGACGCTGGCAAGCTGGTTCGGCGTCGGGACCGGCGACATGACCACGGTCCTGCCCAACATGGGCAATTACAATCCGTCGAGCTGGAACCTCGGCTTCGTCTAGATCCGGAAACCGGCGGGATTACGCCATCAGCACGGCGCGATAGGCTTCGAAACAGCGCTGGCCGCAACGCAGCCGGATCAGCGCGCCCTCGGCCATCGCGGTCGCGCGGCGGGGGTCCTCGCTCACCGCGGGGCGGATCGCCTCGCGATTCCAATCCTCGCTGTGCTTGATGTCGAGCACCGCGTGCAGGTCGAAATAGCGGCGCTCCTTGTCGGAGAAGCCCAACCGGCGCAGTCCCCGGGCGGTCGCGGCCGAACGATCGGGCGCGGTCAATTCGATCACGCCGAGCGCGCCGACCGAATGCCATGCATAGCGGCGGCTGGTCGCCATCGCCGTCATCGCATTGGCAAGGCACAGGCTCTGCCACAGGGTGTTCTCGATCACCGGGTCGACGGCGAGCGTCTCGACCAGCGCGTCGAGCATCGGCCCGTGCATGCCCTTCGCGTTGCCGCGGCCCATCTCGTCCCAGTAATTGCGCGCCAGTTCGAGCTTGGGCAGCGTCGGCAGCTTGACCTGCGTCATCGCGACGAGATCGTCGAACCCCGCCTCGCCCGCCGCTTCCTGTTCGAAGAACCAGCGCAGCTGGTCGAGGTTCGCGACGTCCGCCAGCCACGGGAACAGCGCGTCATGCTGGCCGGGGCCGCTCGCCTTCAGGTCCTCGAACCAAGCGATAAAGCCCTCGACGTCGGTCGGAGCCGCGGCCGCTTCGGCGCGCACCTCCTCGCGCAGCTCTTCCAGAAAGCCGCCCTCGAGGCGCTGCATGCGCACGTCGCGGTCGAGCACGCGCTGCCAGTCGGCGGTCGGGAACGTCGGTTCGAGCCGCTCGCGATTCCAGTGCGCCAGACCGCGCTGGAAACTGTCGGTCAGAAACTGCGACGCCTGCACATCGGCGCCGGCGATACGGGTGGCCATCGTCTTCTCCCTCGTGGGGCAAGCTAACCGCTTGATCCGCCGTTCGTTCCCGCCCCGGCCGAGTCGGTTGACGTCGATCAGCACGATAGGACACCCGCGGTGCGGCGCCCTTCCCCCCGCCCCCCGCCACGCGTATAGCGCCATGGATATGACGGTCGCGACGCCCCTTCTCCCCCCCGCCGACTGGCGCGACTTCCTGGCGTTGACCAAGCCGCGGGTGATGACGCTCGTCGTGTTCACCGGCCTGTGCGGCATGCTGGCGGCGCCGGTCGGCATCCACCCGGTGATCGGCTTCACCGCGATCCTGTGCATCGCGCTCGGCGCGGGCGCGGCGGGGGCGCTCAACCAATGGTATGAGGCGGACCTCGACGCCAAGATGCGGCGGACGCAGAAGCGGCCGCTGCCCGACGGGCGGATGGACCGGCAGGCGGCGCTGCATTTCGGCGTCGGCCTCGCCGCCTTTTCGGTCATCCTGATGTTCGTCGCGGTGAACGTCGCCGCGGCGGCGATCCTGACCGTCTCGATCCTGTTCTACGTCCTGATCTACACCGTCTGGCTGAAGCGCCGGACGCCGCAGAACATCGTAATCGGCGGTGCCGCCGGCGCGTTTCCGCCGCTGATCGGCTGGGCGGCGGCGACGGGCGACGTCGCGCTGCTGCCGCTGCTGCTGTTCGGGCTCGTCTTCCTGTGGACGCCGCCGCATTTCTGGGCGCTCGCGCTGTTCGTGAAGACCGATTATGCCAATGCCGGCGTGCCGATGCTGCCCGTCGTCGCGGGCGAGCGGGTGACGCGCCACCATGTCGGGCTCTACACCATTCCGATGGCGATCGCCGCGATCGCGCCCTGGCCGCTCGGCCTCACCGGTCCGATCTACGGCGGGGTCGCCACCGTCACCACCGCGGTGTTCGCCGCGCTCGCGTTGCGCGTCGCGACGCGCACCACCCAAGTCGACGACACGATGAAGCCGGAGAAGCGCTTGTTCAGCTATTCGATCCTCTACCTCTTCGTGGTGTTCGGCGCGCTGGTCGTCGACCGCTGGGTGTTCGCATGACGCCGGACGAACAGGACCTGATCCGCCGCCGCCAGAAATCGCGGGCGATCGTCATGGCGCTGCTGCTCGGCGCGTTCGTGATCCTGATCTTCGCGGTCGCGATCGTGAAGATCCGCGAAGGGATGATGTGACGCCCGCCGCCCCCTCGACGCGCCGCCAGCTGCGCACCGCGCTGTTTGCGGTGATCGGCATCTGCTTCATGACCGGCGTCGCCTGGGCGAGCATCCCGCTCTACCGGCTCTTCTGTCAGGTCACCGGCCTCAACGGCACGACGCAGCGCGGGCTGGAGGCGCCGGGCGCGGTCAACAGGCTGATCCGCATCGATTTCGACAGCAACGTCGCCCCCGGCATGAAATGGCGCTTCCGCCCGGAGGCAGGGTCGGAAACGGTGAAGATCGGCGCGCGCGACATGGCGTTCTTCACCGCCACCAACACCGACACCAGACCGGTCACCGGCACCGCGACGTTCAACGTCACGCCCAGCCAGGCGGGCAAATATTTCACCAAGATCCAGTGTTTCTGCTTCACCCAGCAGACGCTGCAGCCCGGCGAGACGCAGCGCATGCCGGTCATCTTCTTCGTCGATCCGAAGATCATGGACGACCCCGACGCGCGCGATGTCGAGACGATCACGCTCTCCTATACGTTTTACCCGGTGGATTCCGCGAAAACGGCGGGCTAGAGCTGGATCAAGAGGATAAGAACAGGGAAACGACATGGCCGGCGCCAAGAACCACGATTACCACATCCTGCCCCCCAGCATCTGGCCGCTGTTCGGATCGCTGTCGGCGCTGGTGATGGCGTCCGGCGCGATCATGTGGATGCATGGCGGCCATCTGTCCGCCGACAAGGCGAACGGCGGCGGCTGGATCTTCTTCGCCGGCCTCGCGGGCGTGCTGTTCACGATGTACAGCTGGTGGGCCGAGGTGGTGCGCGAGGCGCATCACGGCGACCACACCCCGGTCGTCCAGCTCCACTTCCGCTACGGCATGATCCTGTTCATCGCCTCCGAAGTCATGTTCTTCGTCGGCTGGTTCTGGGCGTTCTTCGACTTTTCGCTGTTCCCGACCGCGATGAGCTTCGTCGACGGCCAGGTCGAGCGCGCCGCCGAGGGCGCGACCGCGATCGCCGCGCAATGGCCGCCCAAGGGGCTGGAGGTCATCAACGCCTTCGAACTGCCGCTGCTCAACACGCTGATCCTGCTGACCAGCGGCACTACCGTGACCTGGGCGCACCATGCGCTGATCCACAACCAGCGCGGCGGCGAGAAGACCGGCCTGTGGGGGCTGCTGGGCGTCGGCAATCGCGACGGCGTGCTCAAGGGGCTGTGGCTGACGGTGGCGCTCGGCCTGCTGTTCAGCAGCATCCAGGCATATGAATACATGCACGCGCCCTTCCCCTTCAAGGGGCTGAACTATGGCGCTGCCTTCTTCATGGCGACCGGCTTCCACGGCTTCCATGTGCTGATCGGCACGATCTTCCTGATTGTCTGCCTGATCCGCGCCTATAAGGGCGAATTCACCCCGCGGCAGCATTTCGGTTTCGAGGCCGCCGCCTGGTACTGGCATTTCGTCGACGTGGTGTGGCTGTTCCTGTTCGTCACCGTCTATGTCTGGGGTGGCTGGGGCGCACCGGTCCACGGCGGCTGATCGTTACGATATGACGGGCGTCGCGCATGACTGATCCGACGCCCGTCACCCCGGCGGCAGCGACGCCGTCGCCCGGGGCAGCGATGCCCTCCATCGTCCAGGCAGGGCTGCGCGGCCTGTGTCCGCGCTGCGGCCGCCCCACCTTGTTTGCCAAGGCAATCAAGTTCGCCGATCGTTGCCCGTCCTGCGGGCTAGACTTCACGCAGTTCAACGTCGGCGACGGGCCGGCGGCGTTCCTGACCTTGATCCTCGGTACGCTCGTCGTCGCGGGCGCGATCACGCTCGAACTGACGCTGCACCCGCCGCTGTGGCTGCACATGCTGATCTGGATTCCGGTGACGCTCGCCGGCGTGGTCTGGTCGCTCCGCATCGCCAAGGGCGCGCTGATGTCCGCCGAATATCGCAACGCCGCGCGCGAGGGGCGGATCGACCCGCAGGGGCCGGACGCCACGCCATGAAGCGTATCCCGATCGTCCCGACGATCGTCGTCACCCTCGCGGTGGCGGCGATGATCGCCCTCGGCCTGTGGCAGCTGCTCGATCGCGCGCCGAAAAAGGCCGCCTATATCGCGCAGCTCGCGGCGAACCCGGAACGGCCGCCGATCGCCTTCCCGACCATCCCCGACGAACGCCTGCTGTTCCGCCGCGCATCGGGCCTGTGCCTGACCCCGGTCGAGCAGCGGCTCGCCGGCGCCGGCGCGGCCGGGTTCCGCCTGATCGTCACCTGCCGCACCGGCGCCGGGGGGGCAGGAATGATCGTCCAGCTCGGCACCACGCCCGATCCCAAATTCAAGGGCCGGTGGCAAGGCGGCCCGGCCAGCGGCTTCATCAGCCACGCCCCCGATTCGCGTTCGCTGATCGGGTCGCTGTTCGACCGCAGCCCTCAGCGGCTGATGCTCGTCGCGGATACGCCTGCGATCGGATTGGGCGCGAACGGCAGGCCCGATCTGTCGTCGGTGCCCAACAACCATCTGTCCTATGCGGTGCAATGGTTCCTGTTCGCCGCCATCGCCGCGGTGATCTATGTGCTGGCGGTGCGGCGACGGGGCTGAGCGTGCGACAGCCGGACCTTGGCCGCGCCCAAGGAAACCCGCCGTTGCCCCTTGCGCCTATGGCCGCTACCCAGCCGCGATGCGCTATGTCAGCACCCGCGGGGCCGCGCCCGCCCTCGACTTCCGTGACGTCACCCTCGCCGGGCTGGCGTCGGACGGCGGCCTTTATCTGCCCGAGGCATGGCCCGGCCTCAGCCGCGACCAGATCGCCGGCCTCGCCAACCTGTCCTATGTCGACACCGCGGTCGCGGTGATGACGCCCTTCGTCGGCGATGCGCTCACGGCCGACGAGCTCAAGGACCTGTGCACCCGCGCCTATGGCCGCTTCAGCCATGCCGCGGTGACGCCGCTGGTCCAGCTCGATCACGACCAGTGGCTGCTCGAACTGTTCCACGGCCCGACGCTGGCGTTCAAGGACGTCGCGCTGCAGCTGCTCGGCCTGCTGTTCGAGAAATTCCTGACCGGCACCGACACGCATCTGACCATCGTCGGCGCGACCAGCGGCGACACCGGCTCCGCCGCGATCGACGCGATCGCGGGGCGGCAGGGCGTCGACATCTTCATGCTCCACCCCGCGGGCCGGGTGTCGGACGTGCAGCGCCGGCAGATGACGACGGTGCTCGCCCCCAACGTCCACAATATCGCGATCGACGGTGATTTCGACACCGCGCAGGCGCTGGTGAAGCGGATGTTCAACGATCCCGGCTTCTCCGGCACCTTCGCGCTGTCGGCGGTCAATTCGATCAACTGGGCGCGGCTGATGGCGCAGGTGGTCTATTATTTCTATGCCGCGGTCCGCCTCGGTGCGCCCGACCGCGCCGTCGCCTTCTCCGTCCCGACGGGGAATTTCGGCGACGTCTTCGCCGGTTACGTCGCGGCGAAGATGGGCCTGCCGGTCGCGAAGCTGATCGTCGCGACCAACGTCAACGACATCCTCCACCGCGCGCTCTCGGCGGGCGACTATAGCAAGGGCGTCGTCCAGCAGACGCCGACGCCGTCGATGGACATCCAGGTCAGCTCCAATTTCGAGCGGCTGCTGTTCGACCTCGGCGCGCGCGACGGCGCCGCGCTGGCGGCGCAGATGCAGGGCTTCGAATCGTCGGGCGCGATGCGGCTGACCAATGCGCAGCACACCGGCGCGGATCTGTTCGCCAGCGACCGCGTCGATCTCGACGACATGACGCTGGCGATGCGCTGGGCGCATGAGCGCGCCGGCGAGGTGATCGACCCGCATACCGCGATCGCGCTCGCCGCGGCGCGGCGCCACGAGAGCGACGTGCCGGTGGTGACGCTCGCCACCGCGCATCCCGCCAAGTTCCGCGACGCGGTCGAGCGTGCCACGGGGCAGCGGCCGGCGCTGCCCGGCCGGATCGGCGATCTGTTCGACCGCGAGGAACGCTTCGCCAGCCTGCCCGGCACGTTCGAGGCGGTCACCGCCTATATCGCCGCGCGCGCGGTGCCGCGGGGCTGATCGCGATGAAGCTCGACATGCTGATCGGCGAACCCTGGGCGGACTACGGCCTGGTCGATTCGGGGCATGGCAAGAAGCTGGAACGCTACGGCCGCTTCCGCTTCGTCCGGCCCGAACCGCAGGCGATGTGGGCGCCCGCGCAGCCGGACTGGAAGGCGCAGGGCGAATTCGTGCCGGCCAGCGACGAGGATGGCGGCGGCCGCTGGGTCTTCGCCGAACCGGTGCCGCGCGAAGGCTGGCCGCTCCGCTGGAACGAGGTCCGCTTCACCGCGCAGACGACGCCGTTCCGCCATCTGGGCTTCTTCCCCGACATGGCGCCGGTGTGGAGCTGGATGCGCGACCGCGTCGCCGACAAGCCCGGCGCGGAATGCATGAACTTGTTCGGCTACACCGGCGTCGGCACCCTCGCCATGGCCAGCGCCGGCGCGAAGATGGTGCATGTCGATGCCTCCAAAAAGTCGGTTGAGGCGGCAAAGGCCAATGCCGCGCTGTCGGGCATGCAGGATGCGCCAGTGCGCTGGATCGTCGACGATGCCGCGAAGTTCATCGCGCGCGAGGTGCGCCGCAACCGCCGCTACGACGGCATCCTGCTCGATCCGCCCAAATACGGGCGCGGGCCGGAGGGCGAGATATGGCGGCTGGAGGAGGATCTGCCCCGACTGATCGCCGATTGCCGCAAGCTGATCGACGCCGACAGCCGCTTCCTGTTCCTCACCGTCTATGCGGTGCGGATGTCGGCGCTGGCGATCGGCGAATTGCTCAGCCAGCTGTTCGCCGACCTGCCCGGCACGGTCGAGGCGGGCGAGCTGGGCGTGCGCGAGGAAGCGCGCGGGCTGGCGCTGCCGACGGCGATCTGGGCGCGCTGGAGCCGATAAATCCCGCGTTTTATCGCGGTTCGCGCACCTGCTGCATCGCAGCAAGAATTCGTTACGGAACGCTCGTCGACCAGAACAATTATGATGCGCATATGCTGTTGCCCATCCCCAAGGAGGCACGCGATGCAGACCAACGACGACCGTTCCAATACCGGTGCCGACGACCAGCCGCTTAACCCGCTGTGGGGTAGACTAGCCCTGCTGATGTTCGGCCTGACCGTACTCGCTTTTCTTACCGCGATCGATCGTCCGGAATGGTTTCGCCTAAAACCGGCGACCGGCACGGCCGCAGCCATGGTCTATGCTTCGGATCACCAGAACTAAATTACGCCTAGTCCATCCCCGCCCGGATCGCCGCCGCCGCGATCCATGGCGCGCCGGCGGTCAGCAACAGGCTGACCGCGCCGAGCAGTTTCAACGCACCGATGCCCCCGTCCAGCGATCCCGCGCCGAAGATGAGCAGCGGGATCGCCAGCGGTAGCATCAGGAGCCCCGCCACTGCACCGCCGCCGCGCAGCCCCGCGACCAGCGCCGATGTCGCCACCGCCAGCGCGGCGAGGCCCGGCGTGCCGATCGCCAGCCCCAGTTCGACCCGCAGCAGCGTCGCTGCCGACAGGTCGAACAGGCCTGCGGCGACCACCGCCGCCAGCATCAGCGGCGGCGCGAACCCCAGCCAGTGCGCGATCGTCTTGGCGAAGCCGATGAGCACCAGCGGCACGCCGCGTACCGCCAGCTGATCGATCACGCCCGCCTCGACATCCGGCCCGACCAGCCGCTCGATCGGCAGCAGCGCGGCAAGCAGCGCCGCCGCCCAGATTACGCCACCGCCGATTCGCGTCAGCAGCGCGGCGTCGGGCCCGACCGCGAAGGGAAACAGGCAGGCGACGAGCAGGAAGAAGGCGACTGGCCACGCCATGCCGCCGCCCTGCCAGGCGCGGCGCAGGTCGCGCGCGATCAGCGTCCCGAGCCGCATCAGCCGAGCCGCACCGGGATCGCACCGGGCAAGGCGACCGGTTGATGCGTCGCGACGACCGTGACGCCGCCGCCCGCACGATGCGCCGCGATCGCCGCCTCCAGCAGCGCGATCCCCGCCGAATCGAGGCCGTTGGCCGGCTCGTCGAGCAGCCAGATGCTCGCCGCCGCCCCGATCACCCGCGCCAGTCCGGCCCGCCGCCGCTGCCCGGTCGACAACAGGCGCACCGGTACATCGGCGAGGTGATCCAGCCCCACTGCGGCCAGCGCCGGTTCAGTCCGTGCGCCGATCCAGAAGGCGAGCGCCCGCGCGAGCGGCCGTTCGGGATCGAGCGCATGCGCCTCCCCCAACAGCGCCACCGCCCCGTCGCGCGTGACCGAGCCGGTCGCAGGCGCCAGCAGTCCGGCGGCGATGCGAAGCAGGCTCGACTTGCCTATGCCGTTCGGCCCCGTCACCAGCGCGGCGTGACCGGCCCGGAGCGTCAGGTCCAGTCCATCGAACAGCATCCGGCCGCCGCGGACGCAGGCGACGTCGGCAAGGACGAGTGCGCTCAATCCGCCACCGCATCTTCCAGCGCGTGCATGTCGTCATCGGACAGGCCGAAATGATGGCCGATCTCATGCACGGTGACGTGGCGGACCAGATCGTCGAGCCGCACGCCGGTTTCGACCCATTCGACGAGGATCGCCTGTCGATACAGATGGATGCGATCGGGCATCGTGCCGGAATCCATCGAGGATTTTTCGCCGAGCGGACGCCCGTGGTAGAGGCCGGTCAGGTCGAGCGGATGTTCCAGCCCGAGCGCGGCCAGCGTTTCGGCATCCGCCTCCTCCTCGACCAGCAGCAGCACATCGCCGAGGTGCGCGGCGAACGCCTGCGGCAGTCGCGCGATCGTATCGCGGGCGATTCCCTCGATCGCATCGGCATCAGGTGCCGCTCCAAACACATCTTGCCCGCTCATCGCCGTCGCCATACCCCTTCCCCGACCCGTCCAGCAAGGAACAGCCGCGAATGATCGAGCCCCTCAGCGAAGCCGAACGCGCCGATGCGCTCGATGGCCTGCCCGAATGGGATTATGACGAGGCGCGCGATGCGATCACGCGCAGCCTGGTGTTCGCCGATTTCGTCGAGGCATTCGGCTTCATGACCCAGGTCGCGCTGATGGCGGAAAAGGCGAACCATCATCCCGAATGGAGCAACATTTACAATCGCGTCGAGATCCTGCTGACCACGCACGATGCCGGCGGCCTGTCGCACCGCGACGTCGAGATGGCCGAGGCGATCGACGCGATCGTAGACGAATAGGCGTCGACGAGCGACCTATCGCAGCGACCGCCGCATCCGCTTGCGCAGCACGCCCGGCATCCAGCGCGCGGCGAAGCGCAGGCGTTCGGCGGTCTTGCCGACATAGGTATGGACCGCATCGCCGTGCACCGCCTTCCACGCCGCCTCCGCCACCGCATCGACCGGGGTGAGTTCGAGGCCCGCGCCGGTGACCGCTTCGCGGATCGAGCGGTTGGTGCCGCCTGCGACGCCGTCGAGCAGCGGCGTTTCGATGAAGCTCGGCAGCAGGCAGCGCACCTTGATCCCGGCCGGAAACCATTCGCCGTCCAGCGCTTCGCTGAGCCCGCGCACCGCGAACTTGGTCGCAGAGTAAGTCGCGAGGCCCGACGATCCGTAGATGCCCGACGCGGACGAGGTGTTGAGCAGCACCGATCCCGGCGTCCGCGCCAGATAGGCATAGCCGATGCGTGCGCCGTTGAGCACACCGGCGAAATTGATCGCCACCGTCCGGTCGATCGCGTCGAAATCCGCCTCCGCCAGCGGCCCGCCGGTGCCGATGCCGGCATTGTTGAACAGCACGTCGAGCCGTCCGCCGCTCGATCGGGTGAAGGCGTCGAGGTTCGTGGTCCAGGCGTCGCGATCGCGCACGTCCATCGCATAGCTCTCGACCATGCCGGCCGGCAGCAGCGCGGCGGTCTCGGCGAGGCCGGCCTTGTTGACGTCGGCGATCCCGACCCGCCAGCCGCGTTCCGCGAACAGCCGGGCGACGGCGCGGCCGATGCCCGATCCGCCGCCGGTGATGAAGATCGCCTTCGTGCCGTTGCTGCCTGCGCTCATCCACTCTCTCCTGCCGTCCATTGATTGGACTTTGGCGGAGGCATCCCGCATCGTCGTCGCCGATGCCAGCAGAATCGCTCCGTTTCGACGCCGTTACCAAGGCTTATGGCGAGACGCGGGCGGTGGACGGCGTCGACCTCTCCATCGCGGCCGGCAGCTTCGTCGCGCTCGTCGGCGCGTCGGGATCGGGCAAGTCGACGCTGCTCAAGACGATCAACCGGCTGATCGAACCCACCGCCGGCCGGGTGCTGCTGGACGGGCAGGACGTCGCCGCCGGCCCCGCACCCGCACTGCGGCGGCGGATCGGCTATGTCTTCCAGAGCATCGGCCTGTTCCCGCACATGACCGTCGCCGAGAATATCGGCATCGGACCACGTATCGCCGGCGCGCGCCCCGCCGACGTCGCGCGGCTGCTCGACCTCGTCGCATTGTCGCAGGCGGTCGCGGCACGCATGCCCGACGCGCTGTCGGGCGGGCAGCGGCAGCGCGTCGCCATCGCCCGCGCGCTGGCGCCGGGGGCGAAGCTGTTGCTGCTCGACGAGGCGTTCGGCGCGCTCGATCCGGTGACGCGCGACGCGCTGGGGACGGAGATCCGCGCGCTCCACGACCAGTTGGGCCTCACCACCATCCTCGTCACCCACGACATGGCGGAGGCGCTGCTGCTCGCCGACCGGGTGCTGGTGATGCAGGCGGGGCGGATCGTCGCCGATGCGACGCCGGCCGACCTGCTGGGCGGTGGCGGCGGTGCGGCGGCGCAGGCGCTGGTCGCGGTGCCGCGGCAACAGGCCGAGCGGCTGCGGGCGATCACGGCATGACCGCCTTCCTCGATACGCTCGGCCGGGTGCCGCCGTTGCTGGCGCAGCATGTCCTGCTGTCCGCCGCGGCGCTGCTGCTGGGGATCCTTATCAGCCTGCCGCTGGCGATCGTCGCCGCGCGACGGCCGCGCGCCGGGAGCGTCATCCTCGGCTTCGCCAGCCTCGTCCAGACGGTGCCGAGCCTCGCGCTGCTCGCGCTCTTCTATCCGTTGCTGCTGTGGCTGTCGGCGCTGGTCGGCGGCGGGATACCGGCGCTGGGATTCCTGCCGTCGCTGATCGCGCTGACGCTCTATGCGCTGCTGCCGATCATCCGCAACGGCGTCGCCGGGCTGACCGGGATCGACCCGGCGGTGCGGCAGGCGGCGCAGGCGGTCGGCATGACGCCGGCGCAGATGCTGCGGCTGGTCGAGGCGCCGCTGGTCGCGCCGGTACTGATCGCCGGCATCCGCACCGCGGCGGTATGGACGATCGGTGCGGCGACGCTGTCGACCACGGTCGGCCAGCCGAGCCTGGGCGACATGATCTTCGCCGGCTTGCAGACGCAGAACTGGGCGCTGGTGCTCGCCGGCTGCGTCGCCGCGGCGGGGCTGGCGCTCGCGGCGGACGCGCTGATCGGGCTGGTCGAGCGCGGCATCGCCCGCCGCCGCCGGCCGCTGTGGATCGGCGCCTGTGCCGCACTGGTCGCCGGGCTGCTGCTCGCCACCGCGCCGCTCTGGCATCGCGCCGGCGGCGACCGGGTGGTGACGATCGGCGCCAAGAACTTCTCCGAACAATATATCCTCGCCCGGCTGATCGGCGACCGGCTGACCCGCGCCGGCTATACCGTGCGCTATCGCGACGGGCTGGGGTCGGCGGTGATCTATGGCGCGCTGGGCGGCGGCGACGTCGACGTCTATGTCGATTATGCCGGCACGCTATGGACCGGACCGATGCGGCGGACCGACGTGCCCGATCCCAAGGCGATGGTCGCCGAGATCGGCCGCTGGGCGCAGGCGACGAGCGGCGTGCGGCTGATCGGGCCGCTCGGATTCGAGAATGCTTATGCCTTCGCGATGCGCGGCGACGATGCGCGGCGGCGGGGAATTGGCAGCCTGTCCGACCTTGCCGCCGCAGCGCCGGGCCTGACACTGGGCAGCGACCTCGAATTCCTCGAACGGCCCGAATGGGCGGCGGTGCGCAAGGCCTATCCGTTGCGGTTCAAGGCGATGACGCCCTATGCGCCGACCTTCATGTACCGCGCGCTGGCGAGCGGCGAGGCGGACGTGATCTCCGCCTTTTCCTCCGACGGGCGGATCGCGGCCGACCGGCTGACGGTGCTCGCCGATCCGCGCCATGCCATCCCCAGCTACGATGCGCTGCTGCTGGTCGCGCCGGGGCGGGCGAAGGATGCGCGTTTCGCCGCGGCGCTCGCGCCGCTGGTCGGACGCATCCCAGTGAGCGCGATGCGCGAGGCCAATTATCAGGTCGACCGCGATACCGGGAAGCGGACGCCGGAGCAGGCGGCTGGCTGGCTGGCGACCCGCCTGGGACTGTAAGACGCGACGCGCCGGCGCCGCGCCCTGCCGGATCAGTGGCGGAAGTGGCGCATGCCGGTGAAGACCATCGCGAGGCCGGCGGCATCGGCGGCAGCGATGACCTCTTCGTCGCGGATCGAACCGCCCGGCTGGATCACCGCGGTGGCGCCTGCCTCGACCGCAGCGAGCAGGCCGTCGGCGAAGGGGAAGAAGGCGTCCGACGCGACCGCGGAGCCGATCGTGCGCGGCTGCGTCCAGCCCGCCTTGTCGGCGGCATCCTTCGCCTTCCACGCGGCGATGCGCGCGGATTCGAGGCGGTTCATCTGGCCTGCGCCGACGCCCGCGGTGGCGCCGTCCTTCGCATAGACGATCGCGTTCGACTTGACGTGCTTGGCGATCGTCCAGGCGAAACGGCAATCGGCCAGTTCCTGTTCGGTCGGCTGGCGCTTCGTCACGACGGTCAGCTCGCCCGGCGTGCCGGCGTCGCGGTCCTGCACCAGCCAGCCGCCGGCGATCGACTTGGCGAACAGGCCGGCGCGCGCCGCGTCGGGCAGGTCGCCGGTGAGCAGCAGACGCAGGTTCTTCTTGGCGGCGAACAACGCCAGCGCGTCGGCGTCGGCGTCGGGCGCGACGACGACCTCGGTGAAGATGCCGGTGATCGCCTTCGCCGTCGCCGCGTCGAGCGGGCGGTTGACCGCGATGATGCCGCCGAACGCCGATACGGTGTCGCAGGCGAACGCCTCGGCATAGGCCTGTTCGAGGGTGGCGGCGGTGGCGACGCCGCAGGGGTTGGCGTGCTTGACGATGACGCAGGTGGGTTCGGCGTCGCGGAATTCGGCGATCAGCTCGAGCGCGGCGTCGGCGTCGTTGAGGTTGTTGTAGGAAAGCGCCTTGCCCTGCACCTGCCGCGCCTGGCCGATGCCGCGGACACCGTCGTTGGCGGTGTAGAAGGCGGCCGACTGGTGCGGATTCTCACCGTAGCGGAGCGACGCGGCGCGGGTCATCGTTACCGGCAGCACCGCCGGGAACGCCTCCGCCTGATCGACCGTGCCGAACCAGCGCGCGATCGCGCCGTCGTAGCTGGCGGTGGCAGCGAACGCCTTGGCGGCGAAGCGGCGGCGCTGGTCGAGCGTCGTCTCGCCCGATGCGAGGCCGGCATAATCGGCGGGATCGGTGACGATCGCGACATAGGCGTGGTTCTTGGCGGCGGAGCGGACCATGCTGGGGCCGCCGATGTCGATATTCTCGATCACCGTGTCGCGATCCGCGCCGCGGGCGACGGTCGCCTCGAACGGGTAGAGATTGACGACGACGAGGTCGATTGCGCCGATGCCGTGGGCGGTCATCGCGGCGGCATGGTCGGGATCGTCGCGCACCGCCAGCAGGCCGCCGTGGACCATCGGGTGCAGCGTCTTGACGCGCCCGTCCATCATCTCGGGGAAGCCGGTGAGGTCGGACACGTCGCGCACGGCGAGGCCCGCGTCGCGCAGCGCCTTGGCAGTGCCGCCGGTCGACACCAGCTCGACGCCCCTGGCGGCGAGCGCGCGGGCGAGGTCGACCACCCCGGTCTTGTCGGACACGGACAGGAGGGCGCGCGTGATGGTGATCGTCGACATGGGGCTTCCTTAGGGCGTTCGCGCGCGTCCCCTAGCGGCGGAACGGGCGTCCGAACAGGTCAGATCGCCCGTTTCAGCGCCCAGCTGACGTTTGCGCCACCCGCCGGCGCCTCGCCGCCGACGACGAGCTGCTGCGTCGCGATCGGCCGGCCCTCGCCGTCGATCCACAGCGAATCCTCGATCGTCAGCGCGCCGCCGCGGCAGCGGAACTGCCAGAGCGCGCCGCCGGGCAGCCGCAGCAAGGCGGCAAGCCCGTCGGCGGTCGGCGACGCCTGCACCCCTTCGCCCAGGTGAAAGCGGACCGCGAACGGCACCACGCCCAACTTGCGGCGGCGCCCCTGCGGCAGCAGCGCATCCTCGCCGCGCAATTCCTTGCCGTCGCCGGTCAGCATCAGCTGGCGACGGTGGACGAAGCCCCAGCGTCGGACATAGCCGTCGTGGCTCGCCTCGATCCGGCTGGCGACGTCCGATTCCTGCCGTGACAGTTCGACCTCCACGACGCCGCGGCCCAATGTGCCGTCGGCATGGATCGCGGTGCTGTTCGAATCGCCCACGGTCAGCGTCGAATGCGCGGCGGTGGTGCGCAGCCCCTCGGCAAAGGCGGCGGGCAGCTGCGCGACCGCGGCGCGCGCGCCGCCACAATTGACCACCAGCCGCGAATCGCCGTCGGAGAATTCGAACGCGAGCGTGGAGGCGCAGCCACCCTCGACCAGCCGCGCGATCGGTGGCGGCGCGGCATCGACGATCAGCACCGCCGCACCTGCGGCGAGGCGCTGATAGCCCCAGTCGCGCGCCTGGCGCAGCGGCCGGGTGCGGATGCCGCTCGCCTCGATCACCGCGGCGATGGCGTCCGGCGTCGCCGGACCACCGCCCTGCCAGCTCGACAGCAGCCGGTCGCCGTGCATCGTGCCGAGCAGCGCCGGGACCGCCCGCACCAGCGCGTTCTGCGCGGCCGCCGGCAGCTCCTCGCGCCGCGCCGCATAGGTTTCGCGCAGCATCGCCAGCAGCATGATCGTGTCGAGCAGCATCGCCGGACTGCGCGACACCGATCCGCCATCCTCGCTGAGGCCGGAGGCGAGCGCGCGCGCCAGCCCCGCCTCGCCGAAGCTGCGACGCGGATCGCCGCCGGGGATCAGCAGGCCGGCGGCGACGACGCCGCACCAGGCGGCGATCCGCTGCGCGCCCGGTGCCGCCTTGTCGGCGCCGCGATCGAGGTGCCGCGCGCCGCGGGCGAGCGTGTTGAGGACGCTGGAGCGATAGACGAGGTCGGTCGACGACAGGATCAGCGGCGCATGCGCGGTCCAGTAGAGCAGCCGCCGCCCCCACAGATCGGGCCGCCAGGCGAGCGCATCGACCTTCTCCGCATAATCGTCGAGCCAGCGCGCCATCAGCTGTTCGGCGATCGGCGCCCCTTGCGCACGGGTCGCCACGGTCGACAAATCGCGCAGCCAGGCGAAGCTGTGGACATATTCGGCGAACGGCCGACCCCATTCGCCGCGCTTGAACGCGAGCGTGTCGACCGGATGCGTTTCGCCACGAAAGCTCAGCTCGCCCTTGAGCAGCGCCCGGCCGCGCGCGACGTCGCCGATGACGGGATCGTCGGGCACCGCGATCAGCTTCAACGGATAGCGGCCCTTCAGCCGCATGCTGTGGATCGGCGTGCGCCAGGTCAGCTTGTGGAAGCGTTCGGACAGGCGCTCGGCGAGGCTGAGCCCCTTGTCGCCACCGACGCGCATCAGGCGCTTGCCCTCCTCGATGCCGTCGGCCTGCGTATCGGGCGACATGTCGTTCATTCCGCAGGCCGCGTCCCGCGCAGCGCCGCGATGTTCGCGGCATAGGCATCGGGACCGCCCCTGAACGCCGCGGTGCCGGCGACGAGCGCATCCGCCCCCGCCTCGATGCAGCGAACGGCATGGACGGCATCGACGCCGCCGTCGACCTCCAGATCGATCGCGCGGCCCGAGGCATCGATCATCTTGCGGATCGCCGCGATCTTCTTGAGCTGGCTGTCGATGAACGTCTGCCCGCCGAAGCCCGGGTTGACGCTCATCACCAGCACCAGGTCGACCATGTCGATCAGATAATCGAGCATCTTGGCCGGCGTGCCGGGATTGAGCACGACGCCCGCGCGCTTGCCCAGCCCCTTGATATGCTGGACGGTGCGATGGATGTGCGGCCCCGCCTCCGGATGGACGGTGATGCAATCCGCGCCGGCCTCGGCAAAGGCGTCGAGGTACAGGTCGACCGGCGAGATCATCAGATGCACATCGAACGGCTTGGCGGTGTGCGGGCGCAATGCCTTCACCACCGCCGGACCGATCGTGATGTTCGGCACGAAATGGCCGTCCATCACGTCGATATGGATCCAGTCCGCCCCTGCCGCATCGATGGCGCGCACCTCCTCGCCCAGTCTGGCGAAGTCGGCGGACAGAATGGACGGGGCGATACGGACCGGTTGCATGACCGATCTCTGTAACCGCGTGCGTCTCTATTACAATGCGCTTGGGGCGTATTGGCCTAACCCTGACGCCTCAACCGCGCGATGAAGAAGCCGTCGCAGCCGCCCCGGTCGGCGAGCATGCCCGGCAGCGTCCGAACATAGCCGTCGGCATGGACCGGCACGCCGGGCGGCAACAGCGCCGCATCGGGCGCATCGATCGCATAATCGGGGCGATCGGCGAGGAAGCGGGCGAGCTGCGCCTCCCCCTCGGCGGGTTCGAGGCTACACGTCGCGAAGACGAGCGTGCCGCCCGGCTTCACCCAGTCGGCCGCGCGCGCGAACAGGCGGGCCTGCAACAGCGCCATCTCCTCGATGATCGCCGGATGGACGCGGTGGAGCACGTCGGGGTGGCGGCGGAAGATGCCGGTGGCGCTGCACGGCGCATCGATCAGCAGCGCGTCGACGGGTGCGTCCGGTGCCCATTTCAGCACGTCGGCGGCGATCACCTCCGCCTTCAACCGGGTGCGGAACAGATTCTCGCGCAGCCGCTTGATGCGGGCGTTGGAGACGTCGACCGCGGCGACCTGCAGGCCGGCGGCGGCGAGCTGGAGCGTCTTGCCGCCCGGTGCGGCGCACAGGTCGATCGCGGTCGCTCCGCCGCGATCCGCGAGCAGGCGCGCGGGGATTGAGGCGGCGATATCCTGCACCCACCAGCGCCCCTCGGCGAAGCCCGGCAATTCGGTGACCGAGTCGGCATCGACGATGCGGACGTGGCCGGGCATCAGGCTGGTGCCGCCGAGTTCGGCGACCCAATGGTCCGTCTCGCCCGCATCGGCGAGCGTCAGGTCGAGCGGCGGCGGCGCGGCAATGGCGAGGCGCGCCCCCTCTGCCATGTCCGCCCCCCAGGCGGCCTCCCACCGCGCCTCGACCTTGGGCGGCAGCGCGGGGAGTTCGGGCAGGAGCACGCCCGAGCGGGTGATCGCGCCGAACACGCCATGGACCAGCTTGCGCGGCCCGCCGTCGACCAGCGGCAGCACCGTGGCGATGGCGGCGTGGTGCGGCGTGCCGAGCACCAGCGCCTGCACCAGCGCGATACGCAGCGCCATCCGCGCCTTGGCATCGTCGGGCAGCGGGCGCTCGGTGACCGAATCGATCAGCGCGTCGAGATCGGGCAGCCGCCGCAGCACCTCCGCGGCGATCGCATGGGCGAGGCCGCGGTCGGGGCCGTAGACATGGCGGGTGGCGGCGACCAGCGCCTGTTCCAGCGGCTCGCCACGGCGCAGGACGGCGTCGAGCAGGCGCAGCGCGGCACGGCGCGAGGGGGTGCCGAGGGCGTCGGCGTTATCGGCGGGTGCATCGCGATTGAATCGGGGCAAACTTGTCTAACCTGCTGCGGAGAACGATATGAACCTCTCCCTTAGACCGGAGAGACGCGATGGGCCAACGTCCCGCACATGTGAAGCCGCCCGCCTATCTGTCGCAGAACCCGCCGGTGCCGGAACCCGAGCAGAAGACGAACGAGCAGGAGGACCCGCTGGGTCTCGATCCGACGCGCTACGGCGACTGGGAATTGAAGGGGATCGCGGTCGATTTCTGACCGTTCCGGAACCAAAATGACCGGACGGGCGTCCAGCCTTGCATGACTTCCCGGCCGCGCGTCAGCAGGCGCACCCTGCTGCTGACCCTCGCGCTGGCGGTGCCGGCCATTCTGCTGCTCGCGATCGCCGCCTTTCCGTTCGGCATGCTGAAGGGCGTGATGGCCGACCGGCTGAGCCAGCGGTTCGGTCGCCCCGTAACGATCGCCGGCATGGCGCGGGTCGACCGTTTCGGCTTCACCCCGACCATCGCCGTGACGGGCGTGACGATCCCGCAAGCGCCCTGGGCGGGCCGCGGCGATTTCCTGCGGCTGCGCGAGGCACGGGTCAGCTTTCCGGTGTGGCCGCTGCTGACCGGCACCTTCCGCCCGCGCGATATCGAGATCGACGGGTTGCAGCTGGCGCTGGTCCGCGCCGCCGACGGCCGCACCAACTGGTCGCGGCCGGGCGAGCCCGAGAGCGGCGGGTCGTCCAACGATCTCAAGGGGCTGATCGTCCGCGACAGCATGATCCATTATGTCGATGCGAAGCGGCAGCGGCAGGCGCGCGTCGCCTTCACCTCCGACGCGCAGGGGCTGCGCGCGCAGGGAACGGGGACGATCCGCGGTCTGCCGGTGCGGATTGCGCTCGCCGGTGCGCAGGTTGCGCAGCCGACGCCGGGGCCATGGCCGTTTACCGCCGCGATCGACGGCGCGGCGCTGCGGATGCGCGCGCGCGGCCGGATGGAACGGCCGCTCGACACCGATGCGATGACGCTCGACGTCGACGCGCGTGCCGCCGACCTGCGGCTGATCGATGCGGTGATCGAGGCCGGGCTGTTCGGCACCCAGCCGGTGGCGCTCGTCGCGCAGGTCCGGCACGCCGCGCCGCGCTGGATCGTCACCGGGCTGAAGGGGACGATCGGCCAGTCCGATATCGCCGGCCACGTCACCGTCGACAAACAGGACGGCCGCACCAGACTGGACGGCGCGATCGCATCGCAACGGTTCGACTTCGACGACCTCTCCTCGGACGAGGGGCTGGCCAAGGGCGCCGCACTGGAGCGCGCGATCGGCCCGCGGGTGGTCCCGAACACGCGGATCGACCTGTCGAAGATCGACAAGACCGACGGGCGGATCGCGGTGAAGGTCGCGCGCGTCGTCAGCCGCGGCGGCGGCACCTCGGTGACCGGAGTGCAGGGCGTGCTGTCCCTCGACCACCAGCGACTGCGGGTCGATCCGCTGACCATCCGGCTGGCGGGCGGGACGGCACGCGGCGCGCTGACGGTGGACCAGCGTGGCGGTGCCGCATCGCCGACGCTGACCGTCGACCTGCGGCTGACCGGCACGCGGGTGGAGGCGCTGGCGGGGGCCGGCGGCGCCTTCACCGGACGCGTCGCGGCGCGGGCGCAGCTGACCGGGCGGGGCGAGACGATCCGCGCGGCGATCGGCCGCTCCTCCGGCCGGATCGGATTCGTGGTTCGGGATGGCGCGCTGCCGGCGCATTATGCCGCCGCGCTCGGCTTCGATGCGGGCCGGGCGCTGCTGGCCGACGACGACGACAGCGCGCAACTGCGTTGCGTGGTGCTGGGCCTCGCTGTCAAAGACGGGCGCGGTGCCGCCGCGCCGCTGGTGGTGGACACCAGCGCCAGCCAGTTGCGCGGCAGCGGCAGCGTCAGCTTTCCCGCCGAGCGGATCGATTTCCGCCTGACCGGCGCGCCCAAGGGCAAGAGCCTGCTGCGCCTGCCCGGATCGGCGTTCATGACCGGCACGCTGAGCGATCCGGTGCTGACCGTGCCGCCCGAGGTGAAATCGGCCGGCAATATCTTCAAGGCGATCGGCCGCGCGATCACCGGGCGACAGGGGCCGGTCGCGCACGATGCCGACTGCGCGGGGCTGGCAGCGCGGGCGCTGCGCTGAGCCTTCGGCGCCGGGTTCACGTTTCCGCTCGCCGTGCCGTAGCGTCGCCGCTAGGATCGCCTGCATGAACGATACCGCGACTGCCGGGGGTGCCTCCGGTGCCAGCCTGATCCCGAGCACCACCGACGCCTTCACCTATGCGCATCTGATCGTGATCGCGCTGTTCGCGGTCGCGGTGCTCGTCGCGATCGTCTGGGGCATGCGCCTCAAACGCCAGCGGAAAGCGGCAGAAGAGGCGATCGCCGAACGCAACGTCGAGGTCGAGCAGACGACGGAAGAGGCACCGTCCGCTGCCCCGCCTGTCGCCCGGCCCGCGCCCGAGCCGGTGACGGCACCATCTCCGGCGACGGCGCCCGCGCCAGCCCCGGCATCCGCTCCGCCGCCCGCCCCCGAACCGGCACCCGCCCTCTTTGCCGACGAACCGATCGCAGCGAGTGCGCCGCTTGACGCCAGTCCGGCGACCGAAGCCGCCTCCGCCCCCGTCGCGGCGGACGACGACCCCGCCGCCGCATCGGTATCGACGCTGAAGGGGCTCGGGCCGAAGCTGGCGGCGCGGCTGGGCGAACTCGGTATCACCACCGTCGGTCAGGTCGCGGCGCTGGACGACGACGAGGCGCTGCGACTCGACGCGCAGCTCGGGCCGTTCGCCGGCCGGCTGACCCGCGACCGCTGGATCGAGCAGGCGCGCTTTCTCGCGGCGGGCGATCAGGCGGGGTTCGAGGCGGTGTTCGGGCGGCTGTAAAAGGCCAACGGCTCCGGCCTACAGACCCTTAAGGGCGTCGCTGCCGGCGACGAAGGACTCTGCGAAGGCGGCGTGTCCGCTGGTATTGCCTTGCGGCTCGAAGCCTAAGCCATCGAAGCAGACGATCAGCGCGGCGATGACATAGCCCGCAGCGCGCATCTCCACAGGCGCGCGCAGATGAAACGACATGAGCACGTGATCGCTGCCGATACGGTCCGCGACTTGAGATGCGGCAAGACGATCGTTTATCATCCGCACGTCATTCGGCAGCGCCGGAGCGCGTGCCAGTGCTCCCTCCAGATACGCGTCCTTGCCGTCGATCGTAGCAGTCACGCCGTCGTTGACGACGCGCTCTCGGTCCAGGACCGGAAACCGCTTGATGTGTAAAGGATAGGCGTGGCTGGTCACGCAGCGTTGCACGGCAGCGATATCTGGCCAGCGCGCCGCCGGTATTGCGACATAGATATCGACGCTCATGTCCGCACTCCCCGTCACCGACCTGCGCGGTCGCCTTCAGATCTCGCTGACGAGCAGCTTGTCGATACGACGGCCGTCGAGGTCGACGACTTCGAAGCGCCAGCCCTGTTCCTCGAAGCTTTCGCCCTCGCCGGGCAGGTGGCGGAAGGCGGCGAGCGCCAGCCCGGCGACGGTCGCATAGTCGCGGTCCTCGGGCAGGTCGATGCCGAGCCGCTCGGCAAGCGCATCCGCCGCCATCGTGCCCGCCACCAGCAGCGACCCGTCGTCGCGCACCACCACCGACGGCGCATCGTCGGGATCGGCGTCGCTGGCGAATTCGCCGGCGATCGCGGCGAGCAGGTCGGCGGGGGTGACGATCCCTTCGAAATGGCCGTATTCGTCGTGGATCAGCGCCATCGGCACCTCGGCCTGCCGCAGCGCGATCAGCGCGTCCATCGCGTCGATCCGGTCGATCACGACGGGCGCCTTGCGCATCAGCGTCTTGAGGTCGAGCGCCTGGCCGCGGAACAGCGCCGCGGCGATGTCGCGCGCCTGCACGACCCCGATCACCGCGTCGATCGACCCTTCCGCCACCGGCAGGCGGGTGTGCGGCGTCGCGAGCAGCGTGTCGCGGATGCCCTCCGGCCCCAGATTGCAGTCGAGCCAGTCGACCTCGGTCCGCGGCGTCATCACCTCGCGGACCGGCCGGTCGGCGAGGCGGACGACGCCCGAGATGATCGTGCGCTCATGCTCCTCGATCACGCCCGACTTGCTCGCCTCGGCGACGATCAGGTGCAATTCCTCGGCGGTGACCTGATCTTCCGATTCGCGGTTGAGGCCGAGGATGCGGAAGACGAGCGCGCTCGACGAATCGAGCAGCCACACCAGCGGCGCGCAGATCACCGCGATATAGCGCATCGGCACCGCGACCAGCGAGGCGACCGTCTCCGGCTTGCGCAGCGCGAATTGCTTGGGGACGAGCTCGCCGATGATGAGCGAGGCGTAGGTGGTCAGGCCGATGACCAGCGCGAAGCCTGCGGTTTCCGCGGTTTCCGGCGACAGGCCGAGCATCTGCAGGCGCGCGGCGGTGGGGCTGCCGAGGCTCGATCCCGAATAGGCGCCCGCGAGGATGCCGATCAGGGTGATGCCGATCTGCACCGAGGACAGGAACTTGCCGGGATCCGCCGCCAGCTTCAGCGCCGCCGCCGGCCCCTTGCGTCCCGATCGCGCCAGCGCCTCAAGCCGCGCCTTGCGCGACGAGACGATCGCCAGCTCGCTCATCGCGAACACGCCGTTCAACGCGACGAGCGCGAGGATGATGAGGACGTCGATCCAGGGAAAGGGCGGAAGCGGTGCCATCGGCGAACGCGTCTTTGCCGCACAAGTGACGCGACCACAACTGTCTCCGTCACGGCGAAACGCAATGATACGTCAGCCGCGGTTCAGATCGCAGGCGGAACAAGCCGCTTCGGACCTGAGTTTAACCCGCAAATGACGAAGAAAGGGATGTCATGAAATCCAGATTTGCCGCCGCCGCCGCGCTTGCCGCGCTGGTCACCACCAGCGCCTGCACCACCGATCCGGAGACGGGCGAGCGCCGCATCTCCAAGACCGCGATCGGCGGCATCGGCGGCGCACTGGGCGGCTATCTGCTCGGCGACCTCGTCGGCGGACGCCGCGACCGGACCGAGAAGATCCTCGGCGCCGGCATCGGCGGCCTCGCCGGCGCAGGGATCGGCGCGTACATGGACAAGCAGGAGCGCGACCTGCGCGCCCGCACCGCCGGCACCGACGTGCAGGTGACGCGCGAGGGCGACAATCTGGTGCTCAACATCCCGTCGGGCATCACCTTCGCCTATGACAGCGCCGACGTGCAGCCGCAGTTCAAGCGGACGCTCGACCAGGTCGCCGACACGCTGGCGCAGTATAACCAGACCTATATCGACGTGTACGGCCACACCGACTCGACCGGCTCGGACGCGTACAACCAGACGCTGTCGGAGCGGCGCGCCACCTCGGTCGCCGACTATCTCGCCGGCCGCGGCGTGCAGCCGGCGCGCATCGGCACCCGCGGCTTCGGCGAATCGCAGCCGATCGCCTCGAACGACACCGATGCCGGCCGCGCCGCGAATCGCCGTGTCGAGGTGAAGATCGTGCCGATCTCGCAGAGCGACCTGCGCTGATCGCCTGACCGTCGAACCGCCTGTCCCGCATCAGGGACAGGCGGTTCGTCAGCGGCGCTCCCGGAAGAAATCGCGCAGCAAGGCCGCGGCCTCTGCCTCGCCGATCCCGCCATACACCTCCGGCCGATGGTGCAGCGTCGATTGTCCGAACAGCCGCGGCCCGTGTTCGACCGCGCCGCCCTTGGGATCGCTTGCCCCATAATAGAGCCGCGCGATCCGCGCATGCGCGATCGCCCCAGCGCACATCGCGCATGGCTCCAGCGTCACCCACAACGCGCAATCCTCCAGCCGGTCGCGCCCCAGCGCCGCCGCGGCCTCGCGAATCACGCGCATCTCGGCATGGGCGGTGGGGTCGCACAAGGCGCGTGGCGCATTGCCGGCGACCGCGATCACCTCGCCGGCGCGAACGAGTGCGGCGCCGACCGGCACTTCGCCGGCCCGCGCCGCCATCGCCGCGGCATCGAGCGCGCGACGCATCGGGATCGGCAGGGGGAACATCGCCGCCCCTCCTGCCGACGCCGCCGGATCAGGTAAAGCCTATTGGGCGTTGCCTGGCTTTTCGACATTTACGGTCGGGACGGCGACCGTCTTGTTCTCCGTCCCGACGCTGACGCGCGCGACATCCGCCTTGAACTGCGGTGCCTGCACCACGGCAGAGCGGGTCTGGTCGATGTTGATGAGACCGAAATACATCAACGCGACCACGACGAGCGCGATGATCCCGATCAGTGCGAGCAACGTGCGCATGCCGACATCCCCTTGGCTTTGACCTTTACGATGGCGTAACAACGCCGCGGCACCGACTTCCGTTGCATGATCCGATCCGGACCGGCCGGCGTCGGGGAAAGGTTGACGGAAGGGTGGAGAGCCGCTAGTGGCGCCGACTTTCCGGGCAACCGAATTCAGGATCAAAAACCATGTCGCGCATCTGCGAGCTGACCGGCAAGGGCCGGCAGGTGGGGAACAACGTTTCCCACGCCAACAACAAGACCAAGCGTACGTTCCTGCCGAACCTGCAGAACGTCACGCTGATCTCCGATTCGCTCGAAAAGAGCGTGCGCCTGCGCGTCTCGACGCACGGCCTGCGTTCGGTCGAGCATAACGGCGGCCTCGACAACTGGCTGGTGAAGACGAGCGAGGACAAGCTCTCGCTGCGCTGCCGCCGCCTGAAGCGCGAGATCGCCAAGAAGCTGTCGACGACCGCAGCCGCCGCCTGACGCGATTTCGGGGCGCCACCGGCGCCCCGCGCGATGGCCATGGTGCGAAGGCCCGCTGCTCCATGAGCGGCGGGCTTTTGCCGTGTGCGCTACCGGTCGAGCCGGAACTTGAGAAGCAACGTGCGTTGCAGCAGCGACTGGTTGTCGTCCGACACCATCCAGACGATCGTCGTGCCCTCCTCCTGCGTCGTCGCCAGCCCTTCGAAATTGTCGTGGATCAGCGGCGCATCGAGCGTCGCCAGCCATGTGCCGCGCAGCTGCGCGCCCGGCCGGATCGCGGCGGCGGGGATCAGCGACAGCCGGTTGCTGAACCGATAGGGCAGGCGAAAGGCGCGATCGAGCACCAGCAGGTCGCCATCGGGCAGAGCGGTGACATCCGCCGGATCGAATCGCGGTGCGGGCAGATAGGCGAACGGCAGCGACCGGGTGGCGATCGGATCGCCGGGAAAGATCAGCGCCTCGCGACTCTGCAGCCGCTCCGCCTCCGATCCGCGCCAGCGCCGGGTCGGCACGTGGCGTTCCTCGCCGATCACGACGAATCGCCCGTCGGGCAGCCGCGCCATCGATTCGGGGCCACCATTGGCCGGCCATGAGGCCATGCCAGCCGGCTGCCGCTGCGCCTCGGCGCGCGCGAAGCCGGGGGCATAGCGCCAGATCGCATTGTAACGCTCGAAGCCGACCCAGATCCGGCCCGTCGCCGGATCGACCGCCATCGATTCGCTGTCGCGGTCGCGCTTCTCCCAGCCGGTGCCCGGCCCGGCCGGCAGGTTGCGGAAGCGGATGCGCCGCGGTGCCCAGTCGGCGCCCATCGTGAAGCTGACGACGTTGCCGCCGTCGCTCAGCATCGTGAAGCGGTTGCCGTCCGGCTGCGGCACCACGGCCAGCGCCGAATAGCCGCCGAACGCGGGATCGACGCTGCGCAGGCGGACGCCGCCCAGATAGGTGAGCGCGCCGAGGCGGACATGACGCGGGTCGGCAGGGTCGAGGTCGACGCGGGTCGCGACCAGTTGCGGCCGGTCACCGAGCAGCGCCAGCCGCTCCCCGCCGGTCCAGCCGGGGACGAGCAGCAGCACCGCCAGGATCACGAACACGATAGGCATGGCGCCTCCATAGGGAGCGCGCCGGGCAGCGATAGCCTGAACGGCGGATAACGAGCGCATTCAGGCTCGGCTCAATGCGAATCGGCCAGAAGAGGGACATCGACAACGGGCAGGCCCTCCACCGGACCGCCACCAGTCGGAAGACTTTACGGGAGAAGACCCATGCTGAAGACCCTGAGCCTCGCCGCCGCCGCCCTCACGATGACCGCCGGCGCCCTCATCCCCGTCACCCCCGCCGTCGCGCAGCGCGGCTATTATGGCGATCGCGGCTACGACCGTGGCTATCGCGACGACCGGGGCTATCGTGGCGACCGCGTCTATCGCGGCGACCGGGGCTATTATCAGGATCGCGGCAATCGCGGCGGCCGCCGTTGCAACAACGGTAGCACCGGCACCATCGTCGGCGCGATCGCCGGCGGCCTGCTCGGCCGCACCATCGATACCCGCGGCGACCGCTCGCTCGGCACGCTCGGCGGCGCCGTCGCCGGCGGCCTCGCCGGCCGCGCGCTCGAACGCTCGGATCGTCCCGGTTACTGCCGCTAAGCGGCAGTGCGCATCCCTCGTGTAGCGTTTGAGGGCGGAGGGGGTCGGCTCGTCAGAGCCGGCCCCCTCATGTTGTAGCGCGGCGCGGGGCACGCCCGCGAAGCCGTCACCGGACGGGTTCGGACGTCGCCGACCCGCCAGCCGTGCCGGTTCGTGCGCGCCGCGCCGCGAACCGTCAGTACATATGCTGGCCGCCGTTGATGCTCAGCGTCGACCCGGTGACGAAGCCGGCCTCGTCCGAACACAGGAAGGCGACGCCGCGCGCGATCTCGCTCGCCTGGCCCAGCCGGCCGACCGGGATCTTGGCGACGATCTTCTCGAGCACGTCGGAAGGGACCGCGGCGACCATGTCGGTGTCGATATAGCCCGGCGCGATCGCGTTGACGGTGACGCCGGTGCGTGCGCCTTCCTGCGCCAGCGCCTTGGTGAAGCCGTGAATGCCCGATTTCGCCGCGGCGTAATTGACCTGGCCGTACTGGCCCGCCTGCCCATTGATCGAGCCGATGTTGACGATCCGCCCCCATTTGCGCTCCCGCATGCCCGGGAACACCGCCTTGGCCATATTGAAGCAACCGCCCAGATTGGTGTCGATCACTTCCTTCCACTGCTGATAGGTCAGCTTGAGGATGGTGCCGTCGCGGGTGATGCCGGCATTGTTGACGATGATGTCGACCGGCCCGAGGTCCGCCGCGACCTTCGCGCAGCCTTCCTGGCACGCATCGTAATCGGCGACGTCCCATTTGTAGGCGGGAATGCCGGTACGGTCGGTGAATTCGCGGGCGCGCTCGTCGTTGCCCGCATAATTGGCGGCGACGGCGATGCCCGCCTCCTTCAGGGCGAGACTGATCGCCTCGCCGATCCCACGCGTGCCACCCGTGACGATCGCAACTCTGGCCATCATTATCTCTCCCGTTCTGGTTGGCGCGAAGCTAGGGCAGACGCCCCGGAAGTGGCAATGGCCGTAGCGTAATTTTACATGTCCTGATCGACCCATCCGCGCAGTTCGCGCGCCAGCAGCGTCTTCAGCATTGCGATGCCGGGCGCGCCGTCGTTGAGGCAGGGCAGATAGGCGAAATGGGTGCCGCCCGCCGCGACGAAGCTGTCGCGCCCGCGGATCGCCAGCTCCTCCAGCGTTTCGAGGCAGTCGGCGGAAAAGCCCGGCGCGATCACCGCGACCTTGCGCACGCCCCTGGCCGGCAGCGCCTCCAGCGTCTCGTCGGTCGCCGGACCGAGCCATTTCGCCGGCCCGAACCGAGACTGGAAGGCGACCAGCAGGTCGCGTCCGGCCAGGATCGGCGCCAGCGCCTCGCCGAGCAGCCGCGCGGTCTTCTGGCAATGGCAATGATAGGGATCGCCCAGTTCCAGCGTCCGCTTCGGCATGCCGTGGAAGCTCGCAACGATCGCATCGGGCGTGAAGTCCAGCGCGGCGAGCTGCGTCTCCACCTGCTCTTTGAGCGCGCCGATATAGGCGGGATCGTCGTGATAGGGCGGCAGGGTCCGGATCGCGGGCTGCCAGCGCAGACCGGCCAGCGCCGCGAACGCCTTGTCGTTGGCGGTCGCGGTCGTCGCGGCGCAATATTGGGGATAGAGCGGCGCGATCAGGATGCGCTCGCAGCCCGCATCCTTCATCGCGATCAGCCGGTCGGCGATCGGCGGGTTGCCGTAGCGCATCGCATGGTCGACCATCACGTCCGGCCCGAACGCGCCCTGCAGCGCCTGCGACTGGCGGCGGGTGATCGCGGCGAGCGGCGAGCCCTCCTCGCTCCACACCAGTCCATAGGCATGCGCCGACTTCTTCGGCCGCGTGTTGAGGATGATGCCGCGCAGGATCGGCTGCCATGCGATCGCCGGAATCTCGACCACGCGCCGGTCCGAGAGGAATTCGCCCAGATAGCGTTTCACCGAGCGCGCATCGGGGGCATCGGGGGTGCCGAGATTGGTCAGCAGGACGCCGATTTTGCGTGGCGGAATCGGGGGATGGTCGGCGGGAGGGATCATATTCCTGGCCTTAGCGGCAGGTGACGCATCCGCATACCGGTCGCCGCATGCAGCGCGTTGGCAATGGCGGGCGCCACCGCGGGCACGCCCAGTTCGCCGACGCCGCCCGGCGCTTCGTCGGAGGCGACGCATTCGACGATGATGTCGGGCGTGTCGGCGAGGCGCGGCAGCGCGAGTCCGGCGAAACCGCGGACGTCGGTGCGCCCCGCGGTCAGGCCGGTCGAGGCGCCGAGCGCCTGCGCCAGACCGAAGATCAGCCCGCCCTCGATCTGTTGCAGCACGAGATCGGGGTTGATCGTCCGCCCGCAATCGACCGCGGCGACGAGGCGCTCTACCCGCGGGCGGCCGCCCTCGCCCATCTCCGCCTCGGCGAGCACCGCGATATGGCTGCCGCGAAAGCTGTGGCAGGCGATGCCCTGTCCGCTGCCAGGCTGGCCGCCGCCCCAGCCGCCGAGTGCCGCGACCGTGGTCAGGCAGCGCGCCAGCCGCGCGTCGCCGCCGAGCATGCCGATCCGGTAGGACAGCGGCTCGGTGCCGGCGACGCGGGCGAGCTCGTCGAGGAAGCATTCGGTGAAGAAGGCGGTATAGCCATGCGCGCCGCCGCGCATATGCCCGGTCGGCACGCCGATCGCGGCGGCATGGTGGTGGATCGCCAGTGCCGGGATACGATAGGGCGGCAGCGCACCGGCGACCGCATAGGGATCGGCGCCGCCGAGCGCGAGCCCGGCGGCGGCGGGCAGCAGCCGGTGCGCCAGATCATGCCCCGTCGCGGGCGCGGCGATCGCCATGTCCCACGCGGCGATCGCGCCATTGCCCGACAGGCGCGCGCGCATCCGCGCCTTGGCGGGGGGGCGGAAGCGGTCGTGTGCGACATCTTCGCCGCGCGACCAGACGAGACTGACCGGGCGCTTCAGCCGCATCGCCAGCACCGCCGCCTGCTCCGCCACCAGCGAGTCGAGCGTCGCGCCGAACCCACCGCCGCCCAGCGTCGGGTGGACGACAACCGCACCTTCGGCAAGGTCCGCCGCCCGCGCCGCGACGGCGCGCGCGGCGGCGGGTGCCGCGGTCGGCAGCCAGAGTTCGAGCCGGCCGTCGCGCCACGCGGCGACCGCACTCGCGGTTTCCAGCGGCGCATGCACCCCTAGGCCCGCGCCATAGTCGGCGGTGACGACGCCGCCGCCGTCGAGCAGCGTCCCGATCTCGCCGGCCGCCGCGATCCGTTCGCCCTTCGTTGCCAGCGCGGCGTCGAGGCTGCGCGCGATCGCGGCGCTGTCGACCACCGGACCGGTTGTGGCGAAGCGCGGCGCCATCGCGTCGAGCGCGCGGTTCGCCGCCCACCAGGTGGTCGCGACCGCCGCCACCCAGCGCGGGGTCTCAACCACCGCGAGCACGCCGCGGACGCGATCGGCGGCGGCGCGGTCGACGCGGATCGGGCGGCTGTCGCCGATCGGCCCCTGCCGGATCGCGGCATGGACCATGTCGGGCAGGCGGATATCGCCCGCGAACCCCGCGGACCCGTCGACCTTGGCCGGCGTGTCGAGCCGCGGCAGCGAGCGGCCGGTGAGCTTGCCCGCACCCTGCACCCCGATCGGAAGCGGGTCGGGCACCGATTCGCCGGCGGCGTCGGCGGCGAGCGCGGCGAAGCGCAGCCGCTGGCCGGCATGGACGACGAACCCCGCATCGACCGCGCAATCGGTCCAGGCGACGCCCCATCGCCGCGCCGCCGCCTTGCACAGCAGCGCGCGCGCGGCGGCACCGGCGGTGCGGCATCCCTCCTCGAACATCCGCACGGATGTGGAGCCGCCGGTGACGATCAGCCCGGTGCGTTCGGCGAAGCTCTGGCGCAGGCCGTCGGGCAGACGCGTGAAGCCGCCTTCGAACAGCTCCTCGAGCGCGAGCGGGTTGGCGTAGAGCGGGTTCAGCGGCGCCGCCTCGACCCCGACCGTGCGCCAGTCCGCGCCCAGCTCGTCGGCGACGATCTGCGCAAGCGCGGTATAGACGCCCTGCCCGTGTTCGAGCTGTGGCACCGCGACGGTGACATGGCCGTCGCTGCCGATCTTCAGCCACGCCCCGAACGGCGTTTCCCCCGGCGCGGCGGCGAGGTTCGGCCGATACTGCCGCGGCCACACCCCCCAGGCGACGATCAGGCCGATGCCGGCGCCGCCGCCGATCAGCACGTTCCTGCGGGTGGGCCTCTCCATCGCCCGCGGCTGTATCGGCTGCACGGGCGGGTGGAAAGGGCGCGGAATGCGGGTTCGCGCGACGACACGATGAGAAGAGTTTGAAGCGCGGAGGCGCGGAGACGCGGAGGATGCGGAGGGTAGAGGGCGAACGATGCGCTCCCCACCCGCGTCCCGTCATCCCGGCGAACGCCGGGACCCATGGACACGCTGGCGGCGACGTTGGCCGCAGCATCCGACCGCATCGCAACCATGGATCCCGGCGAACGCCGGGATGACGGACATCACACTCTTACCCCGGACCCTCGCCGCGTCCTCCGCGCCTCTGCGCGCCCAACCCCTCTTGTCGACCGAACCTCGCCCGGATTAGGCCACCGCGCGATACGCGTTCCGCAGCGCGACCTTGTCGATCTTTTCCGTCCCCAGCCGCGGCAGCGCGACGTCGGACACCCAGATGCGGGTCGGCACCTTGAAGGCGGCGATATGGTCGCCGAGGAACGCCTGCAACGCCGCCTCGTCCAGCGTCTCGCCGTCGCGGGCATGGACGACCGCGCCGGGGACCTCGCCGAACCGCTCGTCGGCGAGGCCGAACACCGCCGCCTCCGCCACCGCCGGATGCGTGTAGAGCGCCGCCTCGACCTCCTGGCACGAGATGTTCTCGCCGCCGCGGATGATGATGTCCTTCTTGCGGTCGACGATGAACAGATAACCGTCCGCGTCGAGGTAGCCGATGTCGCCGGTGCGGAAATAGCCGTCGGCGGTTATGCACGCGGCGGTCGCCTCCGGCCGGTTCCAATAGCCCAGGAAGTTGCAGATCGTACGGATGCATATTTCGCCGCGCTGCCCCTGCGCCACGGGCGCGCCGGCATCGTCGAGGATGGCAAGGTCGACCAGCGGCGCCGAGGGACGCCCGGCACTGTCCGGTTTGGCGAGATAGTTGCTGCGCCAGTTGCCGGTGCCGACCGCATTGGTTTCGGTCAGGCCATAGCCGATCAGCGGCGCGCCCCCTCCTTTCGACCCGCCCATCTCGGCATCGATCCGGCGGACATGCTCGACCGGGCGCGGCGCGCCGCCGGCGGCGAAGTCGGTGACGCTCGACAGGTCGTAATCGCCGCGGTCGGGATGGGTCAGGATCTCGAAGCTCATCAGCGGCACGCCGACGAAATAGCTGATCCGCTCCTGCTCGATCAGGCGCATCGCCTCGCGCGCATCCCATTTCGGCATCAGCACCAGCTTGCGGCCCATCGCGAAGCTCTGCAGCATCACCGGGATTTCCGCGGTGACGTGGAACAGCGGCAGCGTCAGCAGCGTCGATGGCTGGTCGGTCGGCGGATTGCCGTCCTGCGTGGCGATGCCGAGCATCATCAGCGCCTGCGCCAGATAGTTGAAGATGCCCTGTACGATGCCGCGGTGATCGGCGAGCGCCCCCTTCGACTGGCCGGTCGAGCCCGAGGTGAACAGGATCGTCGCATGGTCGGTCGCGCCGATCGCGGGCAAGGTGCCGCCGCCATCCGTGCCCGCGGTCAGCCCCGCCAGCGCGGCGTCGAGCGGCAGCGTGTCGTCGATCGTCAGCACCGGCGTAGTCGCCTGCGCAAGACGCTTCGCCCGCGGCAGATCGGCGAAGACGAGGGTGCAGTCCACCTCCCGAATCGCCGCATCGAGCTCCTCCGCCTGCCACCAGCCGTTGAGCAGCGTCGCGACGCCGCCCGCCATGACGATGCCCATGTAGAGCACGATCCACGACGGCGAATTGCGCATCGCGATGCCGATCCGGTCGCCCCGGTTCACCCCGTGCGCTGCGACCAGCGCCTGCGCGACACGGGTCGCGGCGGCATGGACCTGTGCGAAGGTCAGCCGTTCGTCCCCGGCGACGAGGAAGGTCTTGGGGCCATGTTCCTGACAATAATGGGCGAAGTAATAGGGCAGCGACGGCGGCGCGGCGGCGATGACCGGATAGCTGCGGCCGTCGCGCATCGTCGATCCCAGCGCCAGCATGCCGCCCGCGCCGGTCAGCGCGGCCATGGTCGCGTCCATGCGCTCGTCGAGGGGCGTCCGCATATCTCTCTCCGCTTGGTCTTGTGCCTTTGGCCCACTATGCAGACGGCGAACCCCGGGGGAAAGCCTTGATCCTGTCCATGCTCGCCGCCGCCGCCCCCACCGTCGTCCAGAACACGCTGGGCACGGGCGGCAGCCATATCCGCTTCGCCGATCTCGGGTTGCATCCCGACATCTTCTCGATCGGCTTCTTCACGCTGCGCTGGTACAGCCTCGCCTATATCGCCGGCATCCTGGTCGGCTGGTGGTATCTGCTGAAGCTGCTCGCACAGCCGGGCGCGCCGATGGCGCGGCGCCATGCCGACGACCTCGTCTTCTATGCGACGCTGGGCATCATCCTGGGCGGGCGGATCGGCTATGTGCTGTTCTACGCGCCCGACATGTTCCTGCATCCGCTGCGCATCTTCCGCTTGTGGGACGGCGGGATGAGCTTCCACGGCGGCGTCATCGGCACCTCGATCGGGCTGATCCTGTTCGCGCGCAAGCACCGGCTCGACTGGCTGCGGGTGCACGACTACATCGCCTGCGTGGTGCCGTTCGGCCTGTTCTTCGGCCGGCTCGCCAATTTCGTGAACGGCGAATTGTGGGGCAAGCCCGCCGACGTGCCATGGGCGATCGTGTTCGAACGCACCGTGCCGTTCGACGTGCCCGAGCCGGCGCGTCACCCCAGCCAGCTGTACGAGGCGGGACTCGAGGGGATCGTCCTGTTCGCGATCCTGTGGTTCGCCTTCTGGCGGACGAAAGCGCGCTACCAGCCTGGCCGGCTCGTCGGCCTGTTCGTGCTCGGATATGGCGTCGCGCGCTTCATCGTCGAATTCTTCCGCGAACCCGATGCGCAGTTCCGCGGCACCTTCATCGAGGCGACCGGCATTCACATGGGCCAGTGGCTGTGCGTGCCGATGATCGCCGGCGGCCTGTACCTGATCCTCACCGCCCCCGGCCGCCGCACGCGGGTGGAGCCGATCGCGGGGTCGCAGAGCGTCGCGTAGCGAAGCCCGTCGGCGCGACGATGACGACGAGCGCGGGCGGCGGCCCGGTTACCCCCTTGCGCCGCCCCCGCCCCGCCGTCATTCCGGCGGGGTGACCGAAGCCTCCCTTCCCGACCGTCTCGCCCGCGCCATCACGCTCGCCGGACCGATGCCGGTGTCGCAGTTCATGGCCGCCGCCAATGCGCATTATTACGCGACGCGCGATCCGTTGGGCGCCGCCGGCGACTTCACCACCGCGCCGGAGATCAGCCAGATGTTCGGCGAGCTGATCGGCCTGTGGTGCGCGGACCTGTGGGACCGCGCCGGGCGGCCCGCCGTCGCCTGGGTCGAGCTGGGGCCGGGCCGCGGGACGCTCGCCGCCGATGCCCTGCGCGCGATGGCCAAGGCGGGGCTGACGCCGCCGGTCCATTTCGTCGAAACCAGCCCGCTGCTCCGCGCCGCACAGGCGGACCGCGTGCCCGATGCCACCTGGCACGACACGGTCGACACGCTGCCCGCCGACACCGCGCTGATCGTCGTCGCCAACGAATTTTTCGACGCACTGCCGATCCGCCAGCTGATCCGTCGCGGTACGGGCGATGGCGGGGGCGGCTGGCATGAACGGCTCGTCGCCTGTCAGGACACATTGTTCCTGCCGATCGCGGGCAAGCCGGTGCCGGTCGAACTGCTGCCCGAACCGCTCCGCGACGCGCCCGCCGGATCGGTGCTGGAGATTTCGCCCGCGAGCGTCGGCGTGATGGCGTCGCTCGCCCGGCGGATCGCGGCGCAGGGCGGCGCGCTGCTCGCGGTCGACTATGGCTACGAAGGCTCCGCGCTCGCCGAAACGCTGCAGGCGGTACGCGGCCATGCCTTCGCCAATCCGTTCGAGGCGCCGGGCGACACCGACCTGTCCGCGCACGTCGATTTCACCACGCTCGCCGCCGCGGCGCAGGCCGCGGGCGCGGTCGCCTGGGGGCCGGTGACGCAGCGCGACCTGCTCGGCCAATTGGGCATCGATGGCCGCGCGAGCGCGCTCGCCCGCCACGCGCCCGACCGGGCGACCGCGATCCTCGCCGACCGGTCGCGGCTGATGGAGGACATGGGGACGCTGTTCAAGGCGCTCGCGGTGACGCATCGCGACTGGCCCGTGCCGGCGGCGTTCGGCGCATGACCACGACGCTGCGCACTCCGACGGTCGCCGATGCGGAGACGATCGCCGCGGTGATGACCGAATGTTTCACCGCGACCTTCGGCCATCTCTACGCCCCCGCCGACCTTGCCGCCTTCCTCGACGGGCTGACGCTGGAACGCTGGCGGGCGGAACTCGCCGACCCCGCCTTCGCCTTCCTGCTGGCGGAGGAGGAGGGCGTCGCGGTCGGTTTCGCCAAGCTGGGACCGCATGCGCTGCCCGTCGAACCCGCCGGGCCGATGATCGAACTGCGGCAATTGTACCTCGTCGCCGGCCAGCAGGGCAGCGGCCTTGCCGCACGGATGATGGACCGGGTGATCGCCATCGCCCGCGAACGGGGCGCGGCGGAGCTGTTCCTTTCGGTCTATGTCGACAACGTACGCGCACGCCGCTTCTACGAACGCTACGGGTTCGAGGAAATCGGCCTCTACACCTTCATGGTCGGCAACCACGCCGACGAGGATCATCTGATGCGGCTCACCCTGTGACGATGGATGACATGACGGTGGATGGCATGACGGTGGAGGTCATCCGGGCGCGCCGCCTGTCGGGAGTGGCGCATGGCTTCCTCGGCCGGCGCGGCGGTCTGTCGGTCGGGGCGACCGCGGGGCTCAACGTCGGACTGGGATCTCTGGACGATCCCGCCGCCGTCGCCGGCAACCGCCGCCTCGCCGCCGCCGCGGTGGCGCCGGGTGCGACCCTGACTACCCTGTATCAGGTTCATTCCGCCGACGTGGTGACGGTCGGGGCGCCCTGGGCCGAGGCCGACCGGCCGCAGGCGGACGCGATGGTCACCGATCGCCCCGGCGTGCTGCTCGGCATCCTCACCGCCGATTGCGCGCCGGTGCTGTTCGCCGACCGCGAGGCCGGCGTCGTCGGCGCGGCGCATGCCGGGTGGAAGGGCGCGATCGGCGGCGTCACCGACGCGACGATCGCGGCGATGACCGCGCTCGGCGCGCACCGCGAGCGCATCGTCGCCGCGATCGGCCCGTGCATCGCCCGCGCCTCCTACGAGGTCGACGACGGCTTCCTGCGCACCTTCGCCGCCGCCGATCCGGCGAACGAGCGTTTTTTCGCGCCCGCGCGCGCCGGTCACCACCAGTTCGACCTCGAAGCCTATGTCGCCCATCGCCTCGCCGCCGCCGACCTGACCCGGATCGAGGCGCTCGGCCTCGACACCTATGCCGACGAGGACCGCTTCTTCAGCTTCCGCCGCGCCACGCACCGGGCAGAGGCGGATTACGGGCGCCAGATCAGCCTCATCGCCGCCGGTTAGCGCCCGTTGGACGACGGTGACGGCAAACCCCTGATCGGCTTCGGAAAACGGCTGTCCCCTGTCCTACGCTGCCCGCCGGCTCTATCGGATGACGACCGTGGCGGGGCGGCGGATCGGTACAGGAATGGAAACGATGGGGCCGGATCGTTTTCGCCAAGGTGTTCATGTTGTCCATGTCGGCGACCGTTTCGCCCGCTCTGCCCGCCGCATGGATCGTTTCATTCGATACGATCAAGGTCTATGCTCCTGTCATAAGGAGAGTTGCATGCCCGACGAAGCAGAGATGACCGGCGTAGCCAGCGGCACCCCCGCCCCCCAGGTGGAGCGGATCGGCGATCGCAAGCTGAAGCCCAGCACGATGATGATGGGCCACGGCTTCGACCCGGCGCTGTCCGAAGGCGCGCTGAAGCCGCCGATCTTCCTCACCTCGACCTTCGTCTTCCCCAACGCCGCCGCCGGCAAGCGCCATTTCGAGGGCGTCACCGGCAAGCGCCCGGGCGGTGCCGACGGTCTCGTCTATTCGCGCTTCAACGGCCCGAACCAGGAGATCCTCGAGGACCGGCTCGGCATCTGGGAAGAGGCGGAGGACGCGCTCGCCTTTTCCAGCGGCATGTCGGCGATCGCGACGCTGTTCCTCGCGATGACCAAGCCCGGCGACACGATCGTCCATTCCGGCCCGCTCTATGCGGCGACCGAGACGCTGATCGGCCGTATCCTCGGCAAGTTCGGGGTCAAGTGGCTCGACTTTCCCGCCGGCGCGACCCGCGCGGAGATCGACGCGGTGCTGACCGAGGCGAAGACCGGCCATGTCGCGCTGATCTACCTCGAAAGCCCCGCCAACCCGACCAACGCGCTGGTCGATATCGAGGCGGTCGCCGCCAGCCGCGACGCGATCTTCGCCGACGCGGACGAAAAGCCGCCGATCGCGATCGACAACACCTTCCTCGGGCCGCTGTGGCAACAGCCGCTGCGCCACGGCGCCGACATCGTCGTCTATTCCCTCACCAAATATGCCGGCGGCCACAGCGATCTGGTCGCGGGCGGCGTGCTGGGGACGAAGGCGCACATCAACACGATCCGGTCGATGCGCAACACGATCGGTACGATCTGCGACCCGCATACCGCGTGGATGCTGCTGCGTAGCCTCGAGACGCTGGAACTGCGGATGAGCCGCGCCGGCGAGAATGCGGTCAAGGTCTGCAACTTCCTGCGCCATCACCCCAAGGTCGAACGCGTCGGCTATCTCGGCTTCCTGCCCGACACGCCCGGCATGGAGCGGCAGGCGGACATCTACGCGCGCCATTGCACCGGTGCCGGCTCGACCTTCTCGCTGATCGTCAAGGGCGGCGAGGCGGAGGCGTTCCGCTTCCTCGACGCGCTCCGCATCGCCAAGCTGGCGGTGTCGCTGGGCGGCACCGAGACGCTCGCCAGCCACCCGGCGGCGATGACGCATCTGTCGGTGCCGGAAGAGCGCAAGGCGGCGCTCGGCATCACCGACAATCTGGTCCGCATCTCGATCGGCGTCGAGGACGCCGACGACCTGATCGCCGACTTCGACCAGGCGCTCAACGCGATCTGAGCCCCGCCCCTCCCCTCCCGTTCGAGGGAGGGGAGCCGGCCGCCATCCCGCCCTTGCCCCCATGCGGCAATGCCGCGATGATGCGGCATGTCCGATCTTTCGACCTTCATCGCCGGCCTGCCCAAGGCGGAACTGCACCTGCATATCGAGGGGAGCCTCGAGCCCGAACTGATGTTCGCGCTGGCCGAACGCAACGGCGTCGCCATCCCCTTCGCCAGCGTCGAGGCGGTGCGCGCCGCCTATGCGTTTAACAACCTCCAGGACTTCCTCGACATCTATTACCAGGGCGCGAACGTCCTGCTGACGCGGGAGGATTTCCGCGATCTCGCCGTCGCTTACTTCGATCGCGCCGCCGCCGACGGGGTACGGCACGCCGAGATCATGTTCGATCCGCAGACCCACACCGCCCGCGGCGTGGCGTTCGAGACCGTCATCACCGGCCTGCTCGACGGCATCGCCGATGCCGAAGCGCGCCACGGCATGAGCGTGAGGCTGATCCTCAGCTTCCTGCGCCACCTCGACGAGGCGGATGCTTTCGCGACGTTCGAGGCGGCGCAGCCGTGGCTCGCGCATATCGCCGCGGTCGGCCTCGATTCGTCCGAACTGGGCCATCCACCGGAGAAATTCGCCCGCGTCTTCGCCGCCGCGCGCGCCGCCGGGCTGCGGCTGGTCGCGCATGCCGGCGAGGAGGGGCCGCCCGAATATGTCCATCAGGCGCTCGACCTGCTCGGCATCGACCGGCTCGATCACGGCAACCGCAGCCTGGAAGACCCGGTGCTCACCGCCCGGCTGGCGCGCACCGGCATGACGCTGACCGTCTGTCCGCTGTCCAATCTCAAGCTCTGCGTGGTCGATGCCATGGCCGACCATCCGATCGACCGGATGCTGCGCGAGGGGCTGCGCGCGACGATCAATTCCGACGACCCCGCCTATTTCGGCGGCTATGTCGCCGACAATTACCGCGCCGCCGCCGAGGCGCGCGGGCTGGACCGCGACGATCTTGCGCTGCTGGCGCGCAACAGCTTCCTCGGGTCGTTCCTGCCCGACGATGCGGTGGCGACGCATCTCGCCGCGCTCGATGCCTATGTGGAGGCGCAGTGATGCCGGTGTTCACCCCGATCGGCCACGACGATTTCGTCGCCGACGTCCATGCGCTCGCCGCCGGCATCGCCGCCAGCGGCTGGACGCCCGATTTCATCATCGGCATCGGCCGCGGCGGCCTCGCCCCCGCGGTCTACCTCAGCCATGCGACCGGGCTGCCGATGCTGTCGGTCGATTATTCGAGCAAGGTCGACGATTTCGCCGAAGCGCCGCTGTTCCGCCTCGCCGGGCGGACGCGCGCCGGCGAGAAGCTGCTGTTCGTCGACGACATCAACGATTCCGGTCGCACGATCGCGCATATCCGCGGCGTGCTTGCCGCGGCGGGGGCGACGGCGGCGGTGATGCGCTTTGCGACGCTGATCGACAACGTCAGCTCCGCCGAGCGTGTCGACTATCACGCGCGGACGATCGACCGTCGCACGACCAAGGACTGGTTCGTGTTTCCCTGGGAAGCGGTCGCGCCGGCCGCGGCGATCGCGGAGGATGCCGCCGAAGTGCCGGACCGGATCGCCTGACAGCGGCTGCTGCGGCGGCGTCCCGGCCCCGACCCGGCCGGTCAGCCGTCGCTGGCGCGCTCGATGTCGGCGCCGACCGCGGACAGTTTCTCTTCCAGCCGCTCATAGCCGCGGTCGAGGTGATAGACGCGGGCGACGGCGGTTTCGCCCTCCGCCGCCAGCCCGGCGAGGATCAGGCTCATCGAGGCGCGCAGGTCGGTCGCCATCACCGGCGCGCCGACCAGCCGGTCGACACCCTTGACCAGGGCGGTGCGGCCATGGACCTGGATGTCCGCGCCCATCCGCGCCAGTTCCGGCACGTGCATGTAGCGGTTCTCGAAGATCGTCTCGGTCAGCACGCTGGTGCCGGTCGCCATGCACAGCATCGCCATGAACTGCGCCTGCATGTCGGTCGCGAAGCCGGGATAGGGCGAGGTGGAGATATCGACCGGCCCCAGCGGCCCGTTCGCCTCCACCTTGACGCCGTCCTTCGTCGTCTCGACGGTGACGCCCGCCTGACGCAGCGCATCGATCGTCGCCTGCATATCGGCGGCGTTCGCGCCGACCAGCTCCAGCGAACCGCCGGTGATCGCCGCCGCGCAGGCATAGCTGCCCGCCTCGATCCGGTCGGGCATCACCGCATAGGTGGCGCCGTGCAGGCGATCGACGCCCTCGATCTCCAGCGTGTCGGTACCGATCCCGCCGATGCGCGCGCCCATCGCGACCAGGCAGTTGCACAGGTCGACGATCTCCGGCTCGCGCGCCGCATTCTCGATCACGCTGCTACCACGGGCGAGCACCGCCGCCATCACGACATTCTCGGTCGCGCCGACCGACACCACCGGGAAGCGATAGCGGCCGCCCGACAGCCGTCCGCCGGGCGCGATCGCCTTGACGTAGCCCGCCGCCATTTCCAGCTCCGCGCCGATCGCCTCGAGCGCCTTCAGGTGGAGGTCGATCGGGCGGTTGCCGATCGCGCAGCCGCCGGGCAGCGATACGGTCGCCTCCCCCGCGCGCGCCAGCACCGGGCCGAGCACCAGAATCGAGGCGCGCATCTTGCGTACGATATCGTACGGAGCCTCGGTCGAGGTCAGTTTGCCCGCGCGGATCGTCATCACCCGGCCGAAATCCTCGGGCCGCGTTCCCTCGATCGCGGTCGACGCGCCGAGCTGGTTGAGCAGGTGCCCGAAGCCGTCGACATCGGCCAGACGCGGCAGATTCCGTAACGTCAATGGCTCGTCGGTGAGCAAGGCGCAGGGCATCAGCGTGAGTGCGGCGTTCTTGGCGCCGGAGATCGGCAGGCGGCCCGACAGGCGGTTGCCGCCACGGATGAGGATACGGTCCATCAGACGCGTCTAGCGCGCTGCGGCAGCGGTGCAAGGCGACAATCGAACGAGCGCGATTGATCGATTTTAATGCAGTCGTTTCGGGTGTTTGCTTACTCGCCCTCGACAAGTTTTGGGGAATGCGACCGCGTGGCCAGTTATCTCGCCGAACGTCTCGGCGAATTGATCGACCTCTCGGCGAACGAGCAGGCGGCGTTGGAGGGGCTGGAACAGCGCGAGCGGACATTGCGCCGCGGTGCCATCTTGCTGCGCGAAAACGACAAACTGACCGAATTGTTCGTGCTGAAACGCGGCACGATGATGAGCTACGTCATCCTCCCCGACGGCAGCCGCCAGATCCTGCGCTTCCTGTTCCGCGGCGACCTGATCGCGATGGCCGGGCTGGTCTATCGCAGTTCGCCCGAAACGGTGATCGCGCTGACCGAATGTGCGGTGGCCCTCGTCGACCGGTCGGCGGTGGCGGAGCTCGCCGTCGGGCATCCCCGCCTGTCGGCGCTGCTGGTCGCTGCCGGGCAGATCGAGCGGGTCGCCCTGACCGACCGGCTCGCGGGGCTGGGCCGCACCTCCGCCAAGGCGCGCGTCGCCGCGCTGCTGATCGAGATCCGCAACCGGCTGCGGGTGCTGGACCCGACGATCGGCGCCACCTTCACGCTGGGACTGACGCAGGAGGAGATCGGCGATGCCACCGGGCTGACCGCGGTGCACGTCAACCGCATGCTCCGGCAGCTCGAACAGGACGGGCTGATCGCGCGTAACGGTGGACGGTTCACGATGCTCGACGAGGCGGGACTGGCGCGGACCGCGCATCATGTCGATCGCCGCGCGGGGCTCGACCTCGGCTGGCTGCCCGACCCGCGCTAGGCGGTGCCAGCCGGACCGTTCAGGCCTTTTCCAGCGTGCATTGCAGCGGATGCTGGTTCTGACGTGCGAAGTCGATGACCTGCCCGACCTTGGTCTCGGCCACCTCGTAGGAAAAGACGCCGCACACCCCGACGCCCTTCTGGTGGACGTGGAGCATCACCCGCGTCGCTTCCTCCATGTTCATGCGGAAGAACCGCTGGAGGCACAGCACGACGAATTCCATCGGCGTGTAATCGTCGTTGAGCATCAGCACCCGATAGGGCGTCGGCTGCTTGGTCTTCGAGCGCGTCTTGGTGGCGAGGCCGGTGCCGGTTCCCTCGTCCGTCCCATCGTCGCGGCGTTCGGCCATGGTGATCGGTTCAGCTGTCATGTGGATCGCCAAAATATGGCATGCGGGGCCGCGGGGGCAAGGGGGGCGAGGCGCTGATGACGCGAAAAGGGCGACCGCATTGCTGCGGCCGCCCCCATCGTCCAGTCGATGCGTCGGAATTACGCCGCGATCTTCAGCTTCTCGGCGGCGAGCGCCGCGCGGTTCGACAGCGGCTGCACCACTTCGCCGGCGAGCTTCAGCATCGCTTCGGTGTTGCGCGAGGTCTGCTGGACCATCGCGTCGAACGCCGCGCGGACATAGTCCGACTGCAGCTTCATCAGCTCGGTCGGCGACTTGACGCTGCTCATCGTCTTGGCGGCGGTGGTCGCCTCCTCGAACGACTTCTTGGCGAAGGCGGCGGCTTCCTGGCCGATCGCCTCGATGCCGCGGGCGGCGATCTTCGACGATTCGACCAGCGCCTCGACGTTGCCCTTGCCGAACTCATTGGCCTCTTCGAACAGCTTCTGGCTCTTCTCGACCGCACCCTTGGCGCGCTCGGTCGCGTCGTTGAACACGGTCTGGGTCTTGGCGGTGACGTTTTCGATCGTTTCCATGATGACTTCCTTCGCTGCGGGTGGGGTAACGGGTGCGGGTGCCTCTACGGGCGGAGCCGCGATCACGGGCGTGGGCAGCGTCGCCACCGGCACCGGCGCGGGCACCGGCGATACGGGGACGGGCTGTTCCACGGGGGCCGGCTTGCTGCCGGTCGGCTTGGATGGCGGGGGAGTGAGGTCCGGACGCCGGGGTGCCTGACGCTGCGGCTTGGCGGCGCCATCGCGACGCGCACGCGCGTTCTTCACCGGCGGCTTGGGGACATTATCGTCCAATGATCCTACTCCCGCAATTATGCTGCAACGCAGCAATAGGCGAAGCGACGTTAGGGATCAAGCCATTTTGTGCAGTGCAACATAATGTAATCAGCGGGCACGGACATAGTCGCCCGGCGCCTCTCCCAATGCGGGCAGCGCACCTTCGCCGGGATGGCGCGCGCCCTCGGCCGCCACCTCGTCGTCGCCGCGATCCCGCAGCCAGACGATCCAGTCGGGCCACCAGCTGCCCCGGGTCTCGGTCGCGCCCGCGACGAAGTCGGCAAGGCTCTGCGCACCCGATTCGTTGGTCCAATATTGATATTTGCCCGCGGCCGGCGGGTTGACGACGCCGGCGATATGGCCCGACCCGGCGAGGACGAAGCGGAGCGGTCCGCGGAACAGCTGCGTGATCTTCCACACGCTGTCCGCCGGCGCGATATGATCCTCGCGCCCCGCCTGGACATAGGCCGGCGTGGTCACGCGGGTGAGGTCGAGCGCCTCGCCCGCGACCGACATCGCACCCGGCTGCACCAGCAGATTGTCGCGATACAGATCGGTCAGGTACGACAGATGCCATTTCGACGGCAGGTTGGTGGTATCGCCGTTCCAGTGGAGCAGGTCGAACGGGGTATAGTCCGACCCCAGCAGGTAATTGTTGGTGACGTAGTTCCAGATCAGGTCGCGACCGCGCAACAGGTTGAACGTCGCCGCCATGTAACGCCCGTCGAGGAAGCCCTGCGGCGACAGCGCGCCGATCAGCGCCAGCTGTTCCTCGGTGACGAAATTCTGCAATTCGCCGGCGCGAGCGAAGTCGACCTGCGCGGTGAAGAAGGTGGCGCTCGCGACCTTGTCCGCCTCGTCGCGCGCGGCGAGCAGCGCCAGCGTCGCGGCCAGCGTGGTGCCGGCGACGCAATAGCCGATCGTGTGGACCGACGGCACGTCGAGCAACGCGCGGATCGTATCGACCGCCTCGACCTGCGCGGCGACGTAATCGTCCCAGATCACGTCCTTCATCGATGCGTCCGCCGACTTCCACGACACCATGAACACGGTGATGCCCTGCTCCACCGCCCAGCGGATGAAGCTCTTCTCCGGCGTCAGGTCGAGGATGTAGAAGCGGTTGATCCAGGGCGGAAAGATCACCAGCGGCGTCGCCAGCACCCGTTCGGTCGTCGGCGTGTACTGGATCAGTTCGTACAAAGCGGTGCGCTTGACCACCTTGCCCGGGGTCATCGCCAGATTGCGCCCGACTTCGAACGCGCCCTCGCTGGTATGGGTCAGTTGCCCCTTGCCGATGTCGGCGAGCATGTTGCGCAGGCCATCGAGCAGGTTCTGGCCCCTGGTTTCGATCGTCTTCTCGACCACCTCGGGATTGGTCATCGGGAAGTTCGACGGGCTCATCGCATCGACCAGCCCGCGCGCGGCGAAGCGCAATTGCTCCTTCTGCTTCTCGGGCACGCCGTCGAGCGCATCGACGCCGCGCAGCATATGATCGGCGATCAGATTGTAGCTGCGGCGGATCCAGTCGAAATAGGGGTCGTCGCGCCACGCCGCGGCCTTGAAGCGCTTGTCGCGGGCATCCCCCTCGGACTGCGGCGGCGGCGGCACCGCGGCGGCGGGATCGACGAAACGCTGCCAGAGGGCGAGATTGTCCCGCCAATAGTCCTGCGTCTGCTGGAGCAGCGCGGGACTGGCGAAGGGCGATGCCGAATCGGGCGTCTGCCCCGCCTGCATCAGGCCGAGCCCCTGCTCCATCATCATCTGCTGCGCCCGGCCCATCACCCAGGTCCAGTGCTGCAGATCGGCGAGATCGGGCGCGCCGGTCGTGGGGCGGGCGGTCTGGTCGTCGTGGTGATCGGCCATGGCATCCTCTTCCTGCGCGCTACCGTAGCGGCGGCGGGGGCCCGTGGGAACCGGATTAGCGCGGCCGGGGCGTCACCCCGGCGGTTTGAAGTGGTGAAAGGGGCGCGGCGGGCGTAGGGTGTGCGGGTCCATTACAAGGTGACCCATGTCCGACGACTTCTACCGCATCAAGCGCCTGCCGCCCTATGTCATCGCCGAAGTGAACGGCATGCGGGCCGCGGCGCGTGCGGCGGGCGAGGACATCATCGACCTCGGCATGGGCAATCCCGACCTGCCGCCGCCCGCGCATGTCCTCGACAAGCTGATCGAGGTGACCCGCAAGCCCGACGCGCACGGCTATTCCCAGTCGAAGGGTATTCCCGGCCTCCGCCGCGCGCAGGCGAACTATTATGGCCGCCGTTTCGGCGTCGACCTCGATCCGGAGACGGAGGTCGTGGTGACGATGGGGTCGAAGGAGGGGCTGGCCAGCCTCGCCACCGCGATCACCGCGCCGGGCGACGTGGTGCTCGCGCCCAATCCGTCCTATCCGATCCACACCTTCGGCTTCATCATCGCCGGCGCGACGATCCGCGCGGTGCCGACGACCCCGGACGAGGCCTATTTCGAGAGCCTCGAGCGCGCGATGGCCTTCACCGTGCCGCGCCCGTCGGTGCTGGTGGTCAACTATCCGTCCAACCCGACCGCGGAGGCGGTCGATCTCGCCTTCTACGAGCGGCTGGTGGCGTGGGCGAAGGAGAACAAGGTCTGGATCATCTCAGACCTTGCCTATTCCGAGCTTTATTACGACGGCAATCCGACGCCCTCGATCCTGCAGGTGAAGGGCGCGAAGGACGTCGCGGTCGAATTCACCTCGCTCAGCAAGACGTACAGCATGGCCGGCTGGCGGATCGGCTTCGCGGTCGGCAACAAGACGCTGATCGCGGCGATGACGCGGGTGAAGTCGTATCTCGACTACGGTGCCTTCACCCCGATCCAGGCCGCCGCCTGCGCCGCGCTCAACGGTCCGCAGGACATCGTCGAAACCAACCGGCAATTGTACCACAAGCGCCGCGACGTGCTGGTCGAAAGCTTCGCGCGCGCCGGCTGGGACATCCCCTCCCCGCGCGCGAGCATGTTCGCCTGGGCGCCGTTGCCACCCGCGGTCGCGCATCTCGGCAGCCTCGAATTCTCCAAGCAGTTGCTGACCCATGCCCAGGTCGCGGTCGCGCCGGGCGTCGGCTATGGCGAGAATGGCGAGGGCTTCGTGCGGATCGCGCTGGTCGAGAACGAACAGCGGCTGCGGCAGGCAGCGCGAAACGTGAAACGCTACCTCCAGACGATGGGCGTCAACACCCCCGGCCAATCGCAGAAGGCGGGCTGATGTTCGTCTTTCGCGGGCTGGAAAGCCATCCGCGGTCATTCGTGAAGGCGGTGTCATGGCGCACCGTCGGGTCGATCGACACCTTCATTCTCGGCATGCTGTTCACCAGCGGCAATGCCAAGATCGCCGGATCGATCGCGGGAACCGAGGTCGTCACCAAGATCCTGCTGTTCTATTTCCACGAGCGCGCCTGGTCGCTGGTCCGCTGGGGACATCGACCGGATGCGGGCGGCCCCGACCAGTCGGGCGAGGGCGTGGCGACGCCCGCATGACGCAACAGGACACGCGGGACGGCTTCGCCTTCTCGACACGCTTCCGCGTCCGTTACGCCGAGATAGACGGGCAGAAGGTCGTCTTCAACTCGCGCTATCTCGAATATGCCGACGTCGCGGCGACCGGATTCTGGGAATGGACGGGGATCGAGGCGGCGCTGGGCGACGTCTGGCGGCACACCGAATTCCACGTCCGCAAGGCGGAGGTGGATTATCTCAGGCCCTTCGTCTGGGGCGATACCGTCGCCGCGCATGTCCGGATCGCGCGAATTGGTGGATCGAGCCTGACGATGGCGATGGACCTGGCGCATGGCGACACCGGCGCGCTCCACGCGCAGATCCTCATGGTGATGGTCAACGTCCATTTGCCGACCGGCCGCCCGGTCGCGATCGGCGATGACGTACGCGCATTCCTCGCGACGCTATAGCGCTCCGCAGGAACACAGGGCCCGTCCGCACGGGCATCAGCCCGTGACGCCGACATCCTCCGGCAGTGCCCATATCAGGTCGCCCTTGCCGAGCACGCGGCCATCGTGGGCGTGTACCGCGACCGGCGCGATCGGGCGGCGGTCGCGTGTGTCGACGAGGATCGGGAAGGCCGGCACGCCCAGCTCCCAGCGCTCGCCCCATTGCCGAAGCGCGATCATCGTCGGCAGCAGGGCATGGCCCTTCTCCGTCAGCGTATAGCGGATCTTGCGGCGATCGTCGGGCATCGGCTGCCGTTGCAGGATGCCATGGTCGACCAGCCTCGCCAGCCGGTTGGCGAGGATGTTGCGGGCGATGCCGAGTTCGGCCTGATATTCCTCGAAATGATGCAGGCCATTGAAGGAAGCGCGCAGGATCAGGAACGCCCAGCGCTCACCCATCGCCTCCAGCGCCGCCGGCAGGCTGCATTCGCGTAAGGTTTCCCGCAATTTGGGCGCATCCGCCGGTTTCGCCATCGTGATCCTCTCGAATGCGCGATCGTACCGCAAAACCGTCGCCGGGCGGAATGGTTTGTCGGTTTTGAGTTGCAACCTGCAACCTATAACGGTAGGCGGCGACATCGCAATTACAAAAAGGTTCGGGAGGACCGCCGCCATGAAGATGATCGCCACGCTTGCCCCCGTCGCCGCCTTCCTCGTCGCCACGCTGGCCGGCACCCCCGCCGCAGCCGCGCCGGCCGACGTCTATGCCGCGGTTCCGGCCGCCCCCTCGACCAAGTCGAGCTTCATCACCCGCTCGACCGCATGGCGGCTGCAGAACGGCACCTTCGTCGCCGGCCAGGCGCCCGAGCGCCCCGCCGTCCTGTGCGAACTCGTCGTCCGTCAGGTCGGCGCGCTGACCAGCTTCTCGGTCGGCGGCAAGGCCTATGACGCCGACCAGCTCGCCAAGTGCAACGCCAAGGCGAAGAAGGCCTGAGGGCGACCGTCCGCTTCGGCCCGAAACGAACGCATGCCTTTGCCCGCGGACGAGGAATCGTCCGCGGGAACGCAACAATATGTTGCAAAGCGGTACGACCGTCCCCCATGTGGGCGCTGTGCTACGGCAATATGAACTGGTCGACCGCGTGCTCGACTACGACCCGGACGCCGACGAGGCGCTGCTCAACCGCGCCTATGTCTTTTCGATGCAGGCGCATGGCAGCCAGAAGCGCGCGAGCGGCGATCCCTATTTCAGCCACCCGATCGAGGTCGCCGGCATCCTCACCGACCTGAGGCTGGACGACGAGACGATCGCGACCGCGATCCTGCACGACACGATCGAGGATACGGTCGCGACGCCGGAAGAGATCACGCGGCTGTTCGGCACCAATGTCGCGCGGCTGGTCGACGGCGTCACCAAACTCTCCAAGATCGAGGCGCAGAGCGAGAACGAGCGCGCCGCCGAGAATCTGCGCAAATTCCTGCTCGCCATGTCGGACGACATCCGCGTGCTGCTGGTCAAGCTCGCCGACCGGCTCCACAACATGCGCACGCTCCATCACATTCCCAAGCCCGAGAAGCGGCGGCGGATCGCGAAGGAGACGATGGACATCTACGCCCCGCTCGCCGAGCGGATCGGCATGTACGAGTTCATGAAGGAGATGCAGACGCTCGCCTTCGAACAGCTCGAACCCGAGGCGTATGAATCGATCAGCAAGCGGCTGGAACTGCTCAAGACCGGCGGCGGCGACCGGATCGCGCGGATCGGATCGGGGCTGACGCTGCTGCTCGGCCGCGCCGGGATCGAGGCCGAGGTCCATGGCCGCGAAAAGCATCCCTATTCGATCTGGCGCAAGATGAGCGAGCGCCACATCAGCTTCGAACAGCTCAGCGACATCATGGCGTTCCGCGCGATCGTGCCGACGATCGAGGATTGCTACCGGACGCTGGGCGTCATCCACCGCCGCTGGCCGATGGTGCCGGGGCGATTCAAGGATTACATCTCGACGCCGAAGCGCAACGGCTACCGGTCGCTCCACACCAGCGTCATCCACGCCGACAATGCGCGGATCGAGATCCAGATCCGAACCCCAGACATGCATGCCGAAGCCGAATTCGGGCTGGCGGCGCATTGGGCGTACAAGGAAAAGAAGATCCGCGCCGACAGCCAGCACAGCTGGATCGCCGACCTCGTCGAGATCCTCGAAACCGCGGGCAGCCCCGAGGAGCTGCTCGAGCACACGCGGATGGCGATGTACCAGGATCGCATCTTCGCCTTCACGCCGAAGGGCGAGCTGATCCAGCTGCCCAAGGGCGCGACCCCGATCGACTTCGCCTATGCGGTCCACACCGATCTCGGCGACCAGGCGGTGGGCGCCAAGATCAACGGCCGCGTCGTGCCGCTGTCGACGGTCATCGAGAATGGCGACCAGGTGCAGGTGCTGCGGTCCAAGGGACAGGTGCCGCAGCCCGGCTGGCTCAACTTCGCGATCACCGGCAAGGCGCTGGCGGGTATCCGCCGCCACCTGCGCCACAAGGAGCGCGACGAGCTGATCGCGCTCGGCCGCAAACTGTACGACGATATCGTCCAGCGGCTGCCCGCGACGATCGGCGGCGACGCGCTCGATCATGCGCTGCAACGGCTCAAACTGTCCGACGAGGCGGCGCTGATGGCGGCGATCGCGCGGCGCAGCATTTCCGACGCCGCGGTGATGGAGGCGCTGATGCCGGGATCGGCGGGGGCGGACGTCGGGCTGCTGGCGCCGCAATCCACCGCCATCTCGATCAAGGGGCTGACCCCGGGCGTCGCCTTCGACCTCGCCGAATGCTGCCACCCGGTGCCGGGCGATCGGATCGTCGGCCTGCGCCGCCCCGATGCGGGGATCGAAGTGCATGCGATCGACTGTTCGGTGCTCGCCGAACTGGCGGAGCGCGGCGCCAACGAAACCGACTGGGTCGACGTCGACTGGGGCGACAAGAGCGACGGCGCGGTCGCCCGCATCGCGGTGCAGGTGAAGAACGAACCCGGCGCGCTCGGCATCGTCTCGACGATCATCGGTGCCCATCGCGCCAACATCATCGCGCTGCGGCTGGATACGCGCGATTCGATGTTCCACACCAACGTCATCGACGTCGAGGTTCACGACATCCACCAGCTGATGCGCCTCATCGCCGCCCTGCGCGCCGCGGATGCGGTGAATGCGGTGGACCGGGTCTAGCAACGGGGTTTCGCGGTACTGCCGAGGCGCCTGTGCCAGGAGGCAGCGATCCACGCCCGTAACCACGGCAAACGCCGGACCCCATCCCCGTCATCAGGGCGAACGCCGGGAGCCATGGATGGGTGACGGTATGAGGTACGGGGCGAGCGCCACCGGTGGCGTACCGCAACCATGGGTCCCGGCGTTCGCCGGGATGACGGAGAGAACCGGGATGACGGGGAACCGGCGAAAGCCCTTACGCCAGCAGTCCCAGCCCCCGCAGTTCGCCGCGCAAGGTCGGCTCGTCCACGAAATGCAGCGCGATCAGGTCGACATCCCTCGCACCGGCGACGTTCGCGGCATTGTCGTCGATGAACACCGTTCGCGCCGCCTCCAGCCCGAACCGGTCGAGCGCGAGGCGGTAAATGGCGGGATCGGGCTTCACCAGCTTCTCGGCGCCCGACACGACGACGTCGCGGAACCGGTCGAACATCGCCGATTCGCGCGCGCGGAACGGCGGCCAGAATTCGTGGCTGAAGTTGGTGATCGCGAACAGCGGCACGTCCGCCGCCTCCAGTTCGTCGACCAGCGCGTGCATGCCGGCGATCGGTGCGCCGATGCTCTCCAGGAACCGGGGTCCCCAGGCGGCGATCAGGTCGGCATGCTGCGGATACAGTGCGACGAGCTCCGCCGAGGTATCGGCGAAGTCGCGTCCGGCATCGTGCTGGAAATGCCATTCGTGCGTGACGACGTCACGCAGGAACGCATCCAGCGCCCGATCGTCAGCGATCAGGCGCCGGTAGAGGATCCGCGGATCCCAGTCGTACAAGACCCGGCCGACGTCGAAGATCACGGCCGTCGGAACGGCCGCGGACGATCCGACGGCGGCAGGTGTCGCCAAGTGGCTTAGCCCTGGCGCGCCTTGAACCGGCGGTTGGTCTTGTTGATGACGTAGGTACGGCCGCGGCGACGGATCACGCGGTTGTCGCGATGACGGTCCTTGAGCGACTTCAGGCTATTGCGGATCTTCATGATCGATTCGCTTCTTTTCGAAATTGACGGTGTCGGTGAAAGCGCGAGCGCCTAAGACCCGAGGTCGCAATAGTCAAGCAACGCGGGGCGCGTTAGAGCGTTTCCGCAGCGCAACGTATCGCATAAGGTGAACATCCGTCATGACCATCCGTCCGTTCCTGGCCCTCGGCATCGGTGCCGCGGCACTTGCCGGTTGCGCGACCACCGCGCCGCTGCCGCCGACGGAGGTCATCCGCTACCACCTCGGCGAACCGCTCGCGCGCGGTACGGTCGCGGTCGAGCCGCTGTCGGGCGGCGCGCCGGCCAGTCTGGAATTCAAGACCTATGCCGCCGCGGTACAGGGCGAATTGCTCAAGGCCGGCTATAGCGTCCCGGCGCAGGGCGCGACGCCCGACTTCGTCGCCACCGTCGGCTTCGCCCGCACCAGCCAGGAAGGGCCGCCGCGCCGGTCGCCGATCAGCATCGGCATCGGCGGCGGCGGGTTCAGCGGCGGGCGTAGCGGCGGCGGCGTCGGGCTGGGCGGCGGGGTCGGCTTTCCGATCGGCGGCGGACGGCCGACGCAATTGCTGGTCGCCGAACTGTCGGTGACGATCAAGCGCCGCGCCGACCAGTCGCCGGTCTGGGAAGGCCGCGCGCAGGGCGTCAGCGACATCAAGGGCGCCGACCAGCAGGCGGGCAAGCTCGCCCATGCGCTGTTCACCGGCTTCCCCGGTCAGTCCGGCCGCACCATCACCGTCAGGTAATCGGGACTTTCATGACCATCAGCATCAACGCCGCCTTCGACGGCGGCAACATCCGCGTCGTCGGGATCGAGGGCGACCGGGTCGACCTCGAGATCGTGCAGGATCACGCCTCCGACTTCTTCCAGTGGTTCTATTTCCGCGTCGCCGGTGCGCACGGGCGGCGGCTAACCTTCCGCATCCTTAACGCCGGCCAGTCGGCCTATCCGTTCGGCTGGCCCGGCTACAAGACGCGGGCCAGTACCGACCGACAGACGTGGCGGATGATCGACACGCGCTACGAAGGCGGCGTGCTGTCGTTCGACTATGCAATCGAGGGCGAACTGGCGTGGTTCGCCTATTTCGCACCCTATACGATGGAGATGCATCATGACCTGATCGCGCGGATCGCCGCGCGGCCGGGGGTGACGCATCGCGAACTGGGCGTTTCGCTTGACGGACAGGCCATTGACTATGTTCGCATCGGCAGCGGCCCCAAGCCGGTGTGGCTCTACGCGCGCCAGCATCCGGGCGAATCGATGGCCGAATGGTGGATGGAGGGCGCGCTCGACTGGCTGACCAGCGACGCCGCCGCGCCGCTGCTCGCCAGAGCGACGGTGCATGTCGTCCCCAACATGAACCCCGACGGCACGCGGCGCGGGCATCTGCGCACCAATGCGGCGGGCGTGAACCTCAACCGCGAATGGCACGCGCCCTCCGCCGCGCGCAGCCCCGAAGTGCTGTGCGTGCGCGATGCGATGGACGAGACCGGCGTCGCCTTTGCGATCGACGTGCACGGCGACGAGGCGATCCCGGCGAACTTCATCGCCGGGTTCGAGGGCATCCCCAACTGGACCGAGGATCACGGCGCGAAATTCTACGCCTTCGGCCGCCGCCTCGCCGAACACACCGCCGATTTCCAGATCGAGATGGGCTATGAGAAATCGAGCGCGGGCAATGCCAATCTGTCGATGTCGACCAACCAGCTCGCGCAGCGGTTCGGCGCGGTATCGGTGACGCTGGAGATGCCGTTCAAGGACCATGATCCCAACCCCGACGCGGAATTCGGCTGGTCGCCGGAGCGGTGCAAGGCCCTTGGTGTGTCGTGCCTCGAGGTGCTGACCGGGATGATCGACGAGATCTGATGGAGATCCGCCGCGACGATCCCACCGCGCCCCATGTCGCCGGCCTGCTCGCGCACCATCTCGCCGAGTTGCGCGGCGAGATGGCCGATTTCGCCTTCGCCCTCGATGCGACCGGTCTGGCGGTGCCGGAGGTGACGTTCTGGACCGCATGGCGCGGCGAGGTCCTGACCGGCTTCGTCGCATTGAAGCAGCTCGACCCGCAGCACGGCGAGCTGAAGTCGATGCGCGCCGCCCCGGAAGCGCGCGGTACCGGGGTCGGGCGTGCGCTGCTCGACCATGTGATCGGCGAGGCGCGGGCGCGCGGCTACGACCGGTTGAGCCTCGAAACCGGCACTGCCGCGCTCCACGCGCCGGCGGGGGCACTCTACCGCAGTGCCGGCTTCATCGACACGGACGCCTTCGCCGACTATCGCCCCAGTCCGCACAACCAGTTCTTCACTTTGTCTCTCCGGGAGTCCTGATGCCTCGTCTCGTCCTGATCCGCCATGGCCAGTCCAGCTGGAACCTCGAGAACCGCTTCACCGGCTGGTGGGACGTCGACGTCACCGAAAAGGGGGCGGCGGAGGCGCGTGCCGCGGGTGAGCTGATGGCGGCCAAGGGCCTCGATTTCGACATGACCTTCACGTCGCTGCAGACCCGCGCGATCAAGACGCTCAATCTGGCGCTGGAGGCGATGGGCCGATTGTGGCTGCCGACCGAGAAGGACTGGCGGCTCAACGAGCGGCATTATGGCGGGCTGACCGGGCTCGACAAGGCGGAGACGACGGCGAAGCACGGCGACGAACAGGTGCATATCTGGCGCCGCAGCTTCGACATCCCGCCGCCGGTGCTGGAGGCGGGCAGCGCCTACGACCTGTCGCAGGACCGCCGCTACGCCGGCATCGCGATTCCGGCGACGGAGAGCCTGAAGGACACGATCGACCGCGTCCTGCCCTATTACGAGGAGCGGATCGCGCCGCTGCTGCGCGAGGGTCAGCGCGTACTGATCTCCGCGCACGGCAATTCGCTGCGCGCGCTGGTCAAGCATCTGTCGAACATCCCGGACGACCAGATCACCGGGCTGGAGATTCCGACCGGGCAGCCGATCGTCTACGAACTCGACGAATCGCTGAACGCGACGGATCGCTACTATCTGAGCGAACGATAGAAGAGGAAAACACCGGGCGGCGTGGCCCGTTGCCCTCCGCCCCCTCCCCCGCTAGGTGCGCGCGATGGAACATCCGCTGGTCGGCATCATCATGGGTTCGACGTCCGATTGGGAGACGATGCAGGGCGCGGCGGACGTGCTCGCCGAACTCGGCGTCGCGCATGAAACCCGGGTCGTCTCCGCGCATCGCACCCCCGACCGGCTGTACGATTATGCAAAGGCCGCGGCGGGTCGCGGCCTGAAGGTGGTGATCGCCGGCGCCGGTGGCGCGGCGCATCTGCCGGGCATGGCGGCGGCGATGACGCACCTGCCGGTGCTCGGTGTGCCGGTGCAGAGCAAGGCGTTGAAGGGGCAGGATTCGCTGCTGTCGATCGTGCAGATGCCCGCAGGGATTCCGGTCGGCACGCTGGCGATCGGCAAGGCCGGCGCGATCAACGCCGGGCTGCTTGCCGCGGCGATCCTCGCCACCGGCGACGAGGCGCTGTCGCAGCGATTGCAGGCATGGCGACAGAAGCAGACCGACGCGGTCGCGATCGATCCCCGCGGCGATCCGGCGTGATGCTGAAGCCCGGCAGCACGATCGGCATCCTCGGCGGCGGGCAATTGGGCCGCATGCTCGGCGTGGCGGCGGCGCAGCTGGGCTATCGCACGCACGTGCTCGCGCCCGACCGCGAAAGCGTCGCGGCGCAGACCGCCTCCAGTCTGACGCGGGCGGATTACCACAATCGCATCGTCCTCGCCGATTTCGCCGCGTCCTGCGACGTGGTGACCTATGAATTCGAGAATATCGCGCTGGCGCCGGTCGAATGGCTGGCGGAGCGCGTGCCGGTCTATCCGCACCCGCGCGCGCTCGCGGCGGCGCAGGAGCGGATCGCCGAGAAGCGCTTCGTCGAGCGCGTCGGCGGTCGCCCGGCACGCTGGGCCGCGGTCGACAGCCGCGACAGTCTGGAGGCGGCGCTGGCGCATGTCGGCACCCCCGCGGTGCTCAAGACCGCACGCTTCGGCTATGACGGCAAGGGGCAGGTACGGCTGCACACCCCCGCCGACGCCGATGCGGCGTGGGAGGCGATCGGCGGGCCGGCGGTGCTGGAAGCGTTCGTCGACTTCAGCCACGAATTCTCGATCCTGATCGCGCGCGGGCAGGATGGCGCGACCGTCCGCTACGATCCGCCGCACAATGTGCATGTCGATGCGATCCTGCGCACCTCCACCGTCCCCGCGCCGCGTGTCATCCTCGACCAGGCGGAGGAGGCGACCGCGCTCGCCTGCCGGATCGCCGCCGAGCTCGATTATGTCGGCGTGCTCGCGTGCGAATTCTTCGTTACGGCCGAGGGCCCGGTGTTCAACGAAATGGCGCCGCGGGTCCACAATTCGGGCCATTGGACGATCGAGGGCGCGGAAACCTCGCAATTCGAAAACCACGTCCGCGCGATCTGCGGCCTGCCGCTCGGCAGCACCGCGCTGACCGGGCGGACGGTCGGCCTCGAAAACCTGATCGGCGAGGATGCCTGGACGCCGGCGCTGCGCGAGCCGGGCGCGCATCTGCACCTCTACGGCAAGGGCACCGCCCGGCCGGGCCGCAAGATGGGGCACATCACCCGCATCGTGCGGTGATCCGGCGTCGGGCGGATCCGCCATCGCATCAGGCGGTGATCGCCGGGCGATCGTAGTTTTTGGCATAGGCGTTCTCGACGCCCGTCAGGATCTCGACGATCGCGAAATACCGATCCCAGAACGCCGTTTCGCGCAGGTCTTCGACCAGCAGCTGATAGGCATGATGATCCCTGGCGTCCCACATCCACAGGTCGGTGACGCGGGTGGAATAGAATTCGACGTCGAAGAAACGCAGCGCGACGTTCGCGGCGTGCTTTCTCAAAACAGGCGTGAACTGTTCCGCCAACAGCTCGAAGCGGCGGTCGACGGAAAAGCCGAGCCATTCGGGCGAGGTCTTGACCAGCATGAAGACGGTCAGGGCTGGTTCGAAAGGCGTGGTCATGGGGTTGTCCTTGCATCGTTGATCGACGCCCCTAGAATGCGAGCGAATCCTCATGATTGGCTACTCGCGTTCGCCCGCATGCCGACACCATCCTCCCGGCAGCGCCCGTCACCCCGGAAAGCGCCGCGTCAGGCGCGCTCCGCCGAGACGGTCGGCGTCATCGTCGAAGCCGCGGCTCGCATTCTGGAGGAGGCGGGACTCGGCCGGTTCACCACCAATGCCGTCGCGGAGCGGGCCGGGGTGAGCATCGGATCGCTCTACCAATATTTCCCCGGCAAGGAGGCGTTGATCGGCGCCGTGATCGTCCGGGAAACGTCGCGTCTGATCGCCGACTGGGACGCGGCGCTCACGGCCCCGACCGGCCGGGAGGCGCTTGACGGACTGATCGCCGCCGCGGTGTCCCATCAGCTCAGGCGGCCGGCCCTCGCCCGGTTGCTCGACCTCGAGGAGGCACGATTGCCGTTCGATCCGGAAACCCGACGTGTCCTCGACCGGCTGCGCGCGATCCTGCTCGCCGTGCTGGGCAGTGGGGATATCCGCCGGCAGCACGATCCCGTCATGGCGGCGCAGGACACGCTGGCGATCATCAGGGGCATGGTCGATGCCGCCGGCGAACGCGGCGAGACCGACCAGCCCGGCCTTGCCCGGCGCGTCTGCCGGGCCGTCTACGGCTATCTCGACCACGTCTGACGAACACGCCCCACCCCCGGGGCTGCCATGAGGCGTACGCCCGACACGACCGGCCCCGATGGTATATGCGCCCGCAGGACTCGCGGTGGTCCGATCACGGGGCTTGCGCGTCGCAGACGACGGCAGACCATCCCCGCTACGGAAGCCCGGCTATCGGGTGAGGGTTCCGGCCGCCTTCATCGTGGTCAGCCGCGCGTCCTGCTTGTCCAGCACCGGCACCCCCAGCGTCTCCCGAAGGGCATCCGGCACCAGTTCGCGATCATAGGGCTCCATCGTCGGTCCGGTTTCGCGCCTGTTGAGATACTGGGTGCCGTAAATCTGCTTCTGTCCGATCGCCTGCAGGTAACGGTCCAACGTCGCAGCCGCGATCCAGGCCGCATCGGCCTTGCCCTTGGCGGCGGAGGCCAACGCCAGCGTATGCGCGAGCAGATAGTCGTCGGGCGTGCTGCCGTGCTGGAAAATGAAGGCGGCACGGTACAGGTCGTTGGCGGTCCTGACCTTGCCCGCCTTGAGAAGGACGCCGGTGCTGTCCCGCCGCACGCGATCGGCTTCGATCATCCGGGTCACGAAGGCACGATCCTGGAACTGCTCGGGTTTGATGGCCGCGCGGACGGCCTGATCGGCCTCGAAGAGATGCGCAATCTCGGCATTGTCCTGCACCGGAGCGCTTTGTCCATGCGCCACGACGGGCGTGCACATTGCTGAGCCGAATACCAGCAGGCCAGTCAGCAGCCTCATCGAACGTCCCTCCCGGTGAACATGGCGTCGGGGAACCCCCGCTGCATCGAAACGCAAACGGCCCGCCCTCCTGGCGGAGAACGGGCCGAAACGCGTCACGCTTGTCGCGACCGGATCAACCGGTACGCTTGCCCGAGAGCGGGAAGCTGCCGAACGCACCCGCGCCGACCGTGCCGGTCAGCGTGTCGCCCTCTGCCGTCGCTTCGCAATCGAGCGTCATCGGCATCGGCACGGTCATCTGCAGCTTCCAGGACAGCGTGTTGCCCGACACGGTGCCTTCCACGTCGCCCGAACCCATCGCACCGGCGGCGGTGCCGGTGAAGGTGTCGCCGGCGCTCTGCACGGTCAGCGTCAGGTTCTGGTCGCCGAGCGGCGATTTCACGGTGCAGTCCCAGCTGCCATCGACGTCTGCCATCACTACTCTCCTCTTATTTCGCTGCGGGTGCGGGACCGGCGGGAACGCCGGCGACCGCGCTTGCGGGGACGACCTCGACCGGCAGGCCGAGGGTGTCAAGCTGCGGCTTCACCTTGGCCGCGTCGCCGACGACGACCCAGGTGATCCGCTTCGGGTCCAACGCGGACTGGATCGCGCCGTTCAACTGCGGCAGCGTATATCCGCGGTACCGGCCGGTCAGCGTCGTCTGGTAATCGTCGGGCCGCTTGTACAGGTCGTTACTCTGCATCGCCGCGAGCACCGCGTCCGAGGTTTCGTAGGTGCCGGGCAAGGCGTTGATCGCACCGTTGATCGCCCGCCGGAACTCGACCTCGGTCATCGGCTCCTTGCCGAGGAAGGCGACGACGTCCTCGCGCGCCGAGGCGAGCGACGGGCCGGTCTTGTCCGCCTGCACCGGCGCCGACAGGACGAAGGGCGCGGCCTGTTCGGCGGTCTGGAAGCCGCCGCGCGCGCCATAGGACCAATGCTTGTTCTCGCGCAGGTCCATGTTGAGCCGGCCGAGGAAGCTGCCGCCGAGCGCGTCGTTGGCGGTGCTGAGCGGCAACAGGTCCTGCGTGCCCTTCAGCATCGTCGGGATCACGCCGACGATCACCGACTGCGGGCTGTCGGGACGGTCGATCAGCTTGATCGCCGGGGCGGCCGGGCGTTGCGGGGCGGCGAAGTTCTTGACCCCGGCCGCGCCGGTCGCGGTCCAGTCACCGAGCGCCGCATCCAGCGCCGCGGCGACCTCCGCGAGCGGACGGTCGCTGGTGACGAACACCTTGGCCTTGTCCGGCCGCAGCCATGCCGATCGGAACGCGACCAGATCGGCCCGGGTCAGCGCCGCCACCGCACGCGGATCGCCACCGCCCTGCGCCTTGGCATAGGGATAATCGGGACCATAGGTCACCAACGGCACGACACGCCCGACCAGCCCCATCGGGTTGGTCAGTTCCTGCTGGATGCCGGCCAGCGCCTGTGTCTTGACGCGCGCCAGTTCCGTCTCGTCGAAGGCGGGATTGCGCGCGATATCGGCGAACAGGCCGAGCGCGGGCGCCAGATTGGCACTCGGCACCTGCAACGACAGGGTGGTGCGATCGAGGCTGCTGCCGGTGCCGATCGACGCGCCGAGCCGCTCCTTGGCCTCGGCGAGCCGGATCGAATCGAGCTTCGCGGTCCCCTCGTCGAGCATCGCCAGCGTCAGCGCCTGCGTACCGAGCTTGCCGGGCACGTCGGCGGCGACGCCCGCGTCGAAGCTGAGCAACGCCTGCGTGATCGGCACCGCGGTCCGCTGCGCATAGACGACCTCGATCCCGTTCTTCAGCCGGGTGCGCTGCACCGCGGGGAAGGTCAGCCCGGTCAACGCGCCGACCGCGGGCAGCGGCCCGCGCGTGCCCTTCACCGGAGTGTCCGGCGCGGCCTTCACCGGCGTCGCGGGCGGTACCACCGCTTCGGCATAGTCGCCGCGCGGCCCCTGTTCGACGGTCAGCGCATAAGCGGGGCGGCTCAGCCACTTGTCGGCCGCCGCCTTGACGCTGGCCGGGGTCTGCGCGGCCATGCGGGCGAGCCGCTTCTTGTAATAATCGGGGTCGTTGTAGAACAATGCGCCCTGCGCCAGCGCGACCGCCTTGCCGCCGAAGCCGCCGACCGATTCGAGCCCGCCGATCGTGCCGGACACCCGGCTGGTGACGACGCGATTGACCTCGTCCGCGGTCGGGCCGGTCTTCAGGAAATCGGCGAGGATCGCATCGATCCGCCGTTCGACCAGCCTGGGGTCGACGCCCGGCTTGACGATCGCGCGGATGCCGAAATTGCTGACCTGCGCACCGCCACCGGCATAGGCCGAGACGTTGACCGCCAGTTTCTCCTGCTTGACCAGAATGTTGTCGAGCCGGCTGGAGGCGAGGCCGCCGAGCGCCGACGCCGCGACCTCGAGCGCCGCGGCATCGGGATCGTTGCCCCCCGGAATGGCCCAGTTGCGCGACACCATGACCGCGGCGACGCGATCCTTGATCGTTTCCGCCTTGGGCGCGGGCAGCGTCGGCACGGGCGCCGGGCGCGTGACGCTCTTCGGACCCGCCTTGATCGTGCCGAAATACGTTTCGACCAGCGGTTTCGCGGTGGCGGCGTCGATGTCGCCGGCGAGCACCAGCACCGCATTGTTGGGACCGTAATGGCCGGTGAACCAGTCCTTCACCGTCTGCAGCGAGGCGGCGTCGAGATCGGCCATCGATCCGATCGTGTCATGGCCATACGGGTGATCGGCGGGGAACAGCCCCTCGGTGACCTTGTAGCGGACGAGGCCATAGGGCTGGTTGTCGCCCTGCCGCTTTTCGTTCTGGACGACGCCGCGCTGCTCGTCGAGCTTCGCTTGCGTGATCGCACCGAGCAGATAGCCCATGCGGTCGCTTTCGAGGAACAGCGCCCGTTCGAGCGCGCCGGTCGGCACCGTCTCGAAATAATTGGTGCGGTCGAGGTTGGTCGTGCCGTTGAAGTCGGTGGCACCGACCTGCTTCAGCGGTTCGAAGAAGTCGTCGGGCGCATTCTCCGACCCGTTGAACATCAGATGTTCGAACAAATGCGCGAAGCCGGTCGAGCCCTTCGGCTCATGCTTGGCGCCGACGTCGTACCAGACGCTGACCGCGACGACGGGCGCCTTGCGGTCGGTATGGACGATGACGCGCAGGCCGTTGGGCAGCGTGAACTGCTGGTAGGGAATGTTGACCTGCTTCACCAGCGCAGCGACGGGCGCCGGCTTCGTATTGGTCTGGGCATGCAGCGGCGCGACGAGCGCGATCGATGCGACGCCGGCAAGCGCGAGTAGCTTCGTCATAGGTGGTGCGGGTCCCCGGTCAGGCTTGAACGACTGTACTGCTCGAGCATAACGGTGATGCAGGGGCTGGCAAGCGCGCCGCCGGGCTTTTTCTGTGACCGACCACCGTGTCGCGGCGGGTTCTTGTGTTGCACAATGGCAACACTACATTCGACGCAATTGGAACAGGGGCTGACATGAACCTCGAAAAATTCACCGACCGCGCCAAGGGCTTCCTGCAATCGGCGCAGACCGTTGCGATCCGCATGAATCATCAGCGGATCGCGCCGGAGCATATCCTCAAGGCGCTGCTGGAAGACGATCAGGGCATGGCCGCGGGGCTGATCCAGGCGGCGGGTGGCGACGCCAAACGCGCCGTCGCCGAGACCGATGCGGCGCTCGCAAAGATTCCGGCCGTGTCGGGATCGGGCGCGCAGCAGACGCCGGGCCTCGACAACGATACCGTGCGCGTGCTCGACCAGGCCGAACAGGTCGCGACCAAGGCGGGCGACAGCTTCGTCACCGTCGAACGGCTGCTGCTGGCGCTCGCGCTGTCGCCGACCACCGCCGCGGGGCAGGCGCTGCAGAGCGCGCACGTCACCGCGGAAGGGCTGAACGCCGCGATCAACGACCTGCGCGGCGGGCGCTCCGCCGACACCGCATCGGCGGAGGACCGCTACGATGCGCTCAAGAAGTTCGCGCGCGACCTGACCCAGGCGGCGCGCGACGGCAAGCTCGACCCGGTCATCGGGCGCGACGAGGAGATCCGCCGCACGATCCAGATCCTCGCCCGTCGCACCAAGAATAACCCGGCGCTGATCGGCGAACCCGGCGTCGGCAAGACCGCGATCGCCGAGGGGCTCGCGCTACGCATCGCCAACGGCGACGTGCCGGACACGCTGAAGGGCCGCACGCTGATGTCGCTCGACATGGGCGCGCTGATCGCCGGCGCGAAATATCGCGGCGAGTTCGAGGAGCGGCTGAAGGGCGTGCTCGACGAGGTCAAGGCCGCCGAGGGCGATATCGTCCTGTTCATCGACGAGATGCACCAGCTGATCGGCGCCGGCAAATCCGAAGGCGCGATGGACGCCGGCAATCTGCTCAAGCCCGCGCTGGCGCGGGGCGAGCTGCATTGCGTCGGCGCGACCACGCTCGACGAATATCGCAAATATGTCGAGAAGGACCCGGCGTTGCAGCGGCGCTTCCAGCCGGTGTTCGTCGGCGAGCCGACCGTCGAGGACACGATCAGCATCCTGCGCGGGCTGAAGGAGAAATACGAGCTGCACCACGGCGTGCGGATCACCGACGGCGCGCTGGTGTCGGCGGCGACGCTGTCCAACCGCTATATCACCGACCGCTTCCTGCCCGACAAGGCGATCGACCTGATGGACGAGGCCGCCAGCCGCATCCGCATGGAGGTGGAAAGCAAGCCCGAGGAGATCGAGACGCTCGACCGCCGCATCCTGCGGCTGAAGATCGAGCGCGAAGGGCTGCGCCGCGAAACCGACGAGGCATCGCGCGACCGGTTCGCGACGCTGGAGGGAGAGCTCGCCAATCTCGAACAGCAATCGGCGGAACTGACCCAGCGCTGGCAGGCGGAGAAGGACAAGATCGCAGGCGAGGCGAAGCTGAAGGAACAGCTCGACGGCGCTCGGCTCGAGCTGGAGCAGGCGCAGCGCGCGGGCGACCTCGCCAAGGCGGGTGAGCTCTCCTACGGCCGTATCCCCGCGCTCGAAAAGCAGCTGGCCGAGGCGCAGAGCGTCACCAAGGGCGCGATGCTGCGCGAAGAGGTGACCGCCGACGACATTGCCGGCGTGGTCAGCCGCTGGACCGGCATTCCGGTCGAGCGGATGCTCGCCGGCGAGCGCGACAAGTTGCTGCGGATGGAAGAGGTGATCGGCAAGCGCGTCATCGGCCAGGCCGATGCGGTGCGCGCCGTCTCTACCGCGGTGCGGCGTGCCCGCGCCGGGCTACAGGACCCGAACCGGCCGCTCGGCAGCTTCCTGTTCCTCGGGCCCACCGGCGTCGGCAAGACCGAACTGACCAAGGCGCTCGCCGAATTCCTGTTCGACGATCCCGCCGCGATGGTCCGCATCGACATGAGCGAATTCATGGAGAAGCATGCCGTATCGCGGCTGATCGGCGCCCCTCCCGGCTATGTCGGTTATGAGGAGGGCGGCGTGCTGACCGAAGCCGTGCGGCGGCGCCCCTATCAGGTGGTGCTGTTCGACGAGGTCGAAAAGGCGCATGGCGACGTGTTCAACGTGCTGTTGCAGGTGCTCGACGACGGTCGCCTGACCGACGGCCAGGGCCGCACGGTCGACTTCAGCAACACGCTCATCATCCTCACCTCGAACCTCGGTTCGCAGTATCTCGCCAATCTGGAGGAGGGGCAGGACGTCGAGGCGGTCGAGCCGCAGGTGATGGAAATCGTCCGCGCGCATTTCCGCCCCGAATTCCTCAACCGGCTCGACGAGGTGATCCTGTTCCACCGGTTGGGCCAGGGCCACATGGCGCCGATCGTCGACATACAGGTGGCGCGGGTCGGCAAGCTGCTGAGCGATCGCAAGGTGACGCTGGACCTCACCGACGCGGCGCGGGCGTGGCTCGGCCGGGTGGGGTACGATCCGGTCTACGGCGCACGGCCGTTGAAGCGCGCGGTGCAGCGGTATCTGCAGGACCCGCTGGCGGACCTGATCCTGCGGGGCGCGGTGAAGGACGGCGCGATGGTGCGGGTGGATGAGGGGGATGGAAGGCTGGCGTTGCGGGTGGAGTGAGTGGACGACTTTTCGCCGTTCAGACAGAGCAATTTGACAAAAAGGGGGCGGCCAGAGCCGCCCCCTTTCTGCCTATGTACTAGTAAATATTAGAAGTTTACGCCGAACTGCAAGCGGATGTACCGCGGTGCTTGATACGCGTTGACATAGCGATAATCACCACGTGGCGCCCCGTTTGCCTGAGTGCCCGTTTCAGTAAAATCAATCTTTGCTTTCTCTGCAAACAGATTGAAAACATCCAGGCGGAAAGTTGCATCGAATGCATCGGCCGGCACCTTAAATTGCAAGGTTACGTTCGTCTGCGTTTGCCAATCCGATGTGAACACTGTGCCGCGGCGGGTCGGCTGCAGATTGCTTTGTGCCGGCGTACCGGTTCCAGCTGTCGGGTCGGTGACGATTTGTCCATTAACGACATTGCAGAAGAAGCCTGCCGCGCCATACTGACCTGCAAAGCTGTCGACCCGGTTCGGTACGCGTCCGATACAACCGTAATGACGTGGCGATGCCGCGTTAAAGTTAGCACCAAAAGTAAACCAGTCGGTGACTTTGTATGACCCGAACGCCTTGAAGCTATGGCGCTGATCGGTTGGAAGATAGCCGTAGGATGCAACGGTCAGACCTGGCTGATCGAATGCGGTCGTCAAACCAGAATCGGTCTGCCCGTTATCCGAACGGATGCCACCTTCAATGTTACCAATCGTTTTGGCAAAGGTGTAGTTGCCGCTAAAGCTCCACACGCCATCGAATTCACGATCAACCGTCAGCGTGACAGCTTTGTAGGTACGGCGTGCCTGCGGATAACCGAGCTGCGCTGCGGTGAAATCCACGGTGCGAGCGGTAGCTTCGCCATTTACCGGATCGGACAAAGTGATCGTCGATGCGGCCCCCGGATTGGCCAACACATATTGGTGGAAGCCGGACCAGATTGGTGCACGATTGTTCGGATTAGCCGTCGTCGGTGCAGCGACCGTGCAGTCGAGCCTGTTGGCAGCGCAATAGTTGTTTACCGCCGCGTCAATCGCGATGTCCTCAAGCGATTGGTTCAGTTTCCGATAAACACCGAACGCACCGACCTTCCAGCGTTGACCGAGGCGTTGTTCGTAGCCAACGACATATTCATCCATCGACTGCGACTTGAGATTGCGGGCGACGGTCGATTCGGTCGAGGCTGGCGTACCATCCTGATTGACTTCGCAATTCGTTGCAGTGCCGGTCGCCCCCGGAATTGGACCCGGACAAGGAACCCCACCCGCAAACGTAATTGGCGTCCCGAGGATCGGCGCGTTGTTCGACTGAACACCGGTAATGTTATAGTAACCGGTGTAATCTAGCTCCGCACCGGCCAGACGGATGTTAGTGTTGGTAGGTACCGGCAGATAATATCGGCCGAAGAAACCATATATTTTAGTGCGCTGATCGCCGATTGGATCAAACGAAGCGCTGATACGGGGCGCCCACTGATTGCCTGACTTATAGTAGAGCTGCCCTGCGACGTTATTATTCTCAAAGCGGTCATTACGAACGCCGATATTCAAGTTAAGCCGGTTGTTCAGCAGTGACCAAGCGTCCTGAACGTAAAAAGCCTCGTTGCGCGAGGTGAACGTTCCACCCGTGGTATAGCTGCGTCCGCTGACGTAGGTCCTGTTCGGGATTGACTGCCGGGCATCGCCGGTAGGACCCGAATTGAGATAGGTCCAGAAGATGTTGCCGGTGTAATTGGTCTGAGCGACCGACGTCAGGTTCTCACGGTCGTAACCGCCACGAAAATGGTGATTCCCGAGTAACTGGACGTAGATATCCGCATCAGCACGATAGAATTCACGCTGATCGGTGTTATTGGTGATGCTCGTCGCAGGATTGCCAATCAACGCTGGCGAGAACTGTCCGCTGGTATCGGACACCCCCGGATTGATCGTATCAGCCGGCAGGCCAATATCGCGAGACTTGGTTTTCCCATAGGCGCCCGACAGTGTCAGCCAGTTGGTGAACTGACCGGTATAGCGGCCGACATAGCTTTCGCCGCCGCCAAGGTTGATGGTCCGCCCTGCAAAGGAACCGGTCTTCGGACCGGCGGGATCCACGCGACTGTCATAGCCCCCACCCTGCGCATCGACGACATTATACTGCGTCGTGATACCACGATCTTTGGTATTGAAGTAGGTAAACTCAAGGCGCTGGCCATCCATGATGACAGCGTCGATCTTTCCACCATAAGATGGCGAATTCAGACGATAGAGACTGCGAAAGCCACCGGTGCTGAACGGCGCGATGGCCTGCACCCCGGTGATGGCGCCCTGGGCGTTGCGGATCGTAATCGACGTATTGGCGTTCGCAGTCAGACTCGTATCGGCAGCGTTATAGTCGCTCGCCTGATAGAAGCCGTAGAAGAACAGGTGATCCTTGATGATCGGACCAGACAGGCTGAAAATCGCTTGTTTGGTGTCCCGTACGTCGTCCTTGTTCCAAGCATAGAGCGTGTTTGGCGCGTCTTCGCGCAGATCGTCAGGCTGCCAGTTGAACAATACGCCGCCATGGAACTCGTTGCCGCCCGACTTGGTGGTGGCATTGACGAACGCACCGGTGAAACGTCCGAACTCGGCCGGGATCGAACCGACCTTGGTTTCGATCGTGCTGTAGAATTCGAAGGGGACTGCCGCCGAGCCAAGACCGGTGCGCTGGTTGGTAATATTGAGGCCGTTCACGAAGAACGCATTCTCTGATACGGACGAACCGGCCACCGAGGGAAGGTTGCCGAATGTGGTGTCACCGGCATTCGCGCCAGGCGTGAGCAACACGACTGAAGTGAGATCGCGAGCAACCGGAACACGGGTCGCCAATTCACCGATCTGGATGGTCGAACCAACCGTATTCCGATCGAAATCGGAAATCTGGACGCGACGCCCGGTCACGACGATCTCACCACCGGCGCCAGCAGCGTTATTCGCTGCGCCCAACGTAAATTGGTTCGCCGCATTGGCCTGCGTCAGTCCGACACCCTGCTCGACATAGGTGTCATAACCTTCGGCACTGATCGAAAACGTATATGATCCCTGCGGGATGGCTGCGACGCGGAACGTACCGTCGGCATCGGTCGTGGCCGTCCGCGAAAAGCCCTGTGCATCCGAAGTCACGGTCACAGTCGCACCGCTGATCGGCTGGCCGTTCGACCCCAATACGCGACCCGTTGCATTCAGGTTGGTATAATCCTGCGCCGCAGCGGGAGCTGCGAAGGCAGCCATGCTAACGCCGGCACCAATCAATGCGAGCGCCTGCAGCGCCGTACCGCCGCGCAACGACGTGCGCGCAACCTTAAGTGTCTTGAACATGCGTTTCCCTCGCTTGCCCCGGTCTGGCCCGTTGTGACGGTGTCGGCCCGGGTATTGCCAAGCCCCCCTCAAGCCGCGAACGGCCCCCAAGAGACGATGGTGGGAAATTACGGCAGGGCTCGTGACTGTAAACCCGCCATTCAGACTGGCCATCGCTTTGTACGCCAGTGTCGCTCAAATGACACATAACTCGCGAACCGCCGGGTGAGACAGCCGGGAAATTGCCCGATCATGCGGCAGCGCAGCATGAAATGCTCAATCGGGAAGCATTACCCCATCGCCCCCGCCACCAGCATCGGGTCGAGCCGGGCGTCGCGCCAGCGCAGGCTCCAGTGGAGGTGGGGTCCGGTGGCGCGGCCGGTGGCGCCGATCGCGCCGAGCGTCTGCCCCTGGCGGACATGGTCGCCGACCTTCACGTCGATGCGCGACAGGTGGAGGAAGGCGCTGTTGAGGCCGTTGCCGTGGTCGATCATGAGAAGGTTGCCCTCCAGCGTGAACGGCTGGTCGGCGGCAAGGATGACGACGCCGTCGGCGGGAGCGGCGACCGGGGTGCCGGTCGGCCGGGCGATGTCGGTGCCGGAGTGATAGGCGCCGGGTTCGCCGCGATAGATGCGCTGCGCGCCGAACAGGCCGGAGATGCGGCCGATGGCGGGCCAGCGGAAGGACTGGCGCCACCCCTGCGCATCGGTGACCTGCGCGCGCGCCGCGGCGATCTGCGCCAGTTCGGCGGGGCGGCGCTGCGCCATTACCGGATCGGGCGCGGGAAAGCGTGGCAGCGTGTCGAGCCGCTCGATCCGCCAGGCGCGCGGGGCGATCGCCAGCGGCTGGACGATGCGGCGGCCGTCGGCGAGGGTCGCCGTCAGGATCGCCTGCGGCCCGGCGTCGCGGTCGAAGCCGATCAGGACATCGCCGTCCGGCGCGAGCGGCAACGGCACGCCGTCGAGCGTGACCACTATGCTGCCGCGCGGTGCGCGCGCGACGATCAGGCCGCCCTGGATAGTCTGGCCGGTCCAGCGAAAGGTCGCCGCCGTATCGGCGGCCGGCGGCACCGCGGTCGCCAGCTGCGATGCGCCACCCGGCGTCGCGACGGTGAGCAGGGTCGCGAGCGCCGCCAGCAGCCTCATCGCGGCGCGAGCGCCTCGCTGGCCAGTTCGGCGGTGGCGAACGCCTGTTGCTGCGCGACGCTCCAGTAGCGCAGCAGGTCGAGCGGGATGCGTACGCCGCTGACGCCGCAGACGACATGATCGCCGGGGGTGAGCACCCGGAAGCCGTTGGCCATATAATGCAGCCGGGCGGCGCGATCGGAGTTGGAAACGAGCATGAGACGTGATCCGTATCAGAGCAGGGTGGGCTGGTCGGGCCGCGGCGCGACATAGGACCGCGGCGGTTTCCGCTCAACCTTGGGCGCGGGCGCGAGGCCGCCGCCATCGACGACCGCATCGACGCTGCCGTCGCGGAAGCGCAGCGTCACCGCGCCCGCATCGCGCACCGCCGCGGCGGAGGACAGGGTCTCGCCGCCGCGCGCGGTGACGCGGGCATAGCCCCGGTCGAGCACCGCATCGGGATTGAGCGACTGGACCAGCCGCCACGTCGCGGCGAGCCGGTCGCGGTTGCGGGTCACCTGGCTCTGCAGCACCGCGGGGCGGAGCGCGCCACTCGACCGGTCGAGCTGGCCGCGGGCGAGCGTGACGCGGCGCTCCAGTCCGCGATCGAGGCGCTGGCCGGCATCGTCGGCGCGCTGGCGCTGCGGCCCGAGCAGGGCATCGCGTTTCGGCAGCAGGCGGGCGAGGCCGGTCAGCTGCTCGCGGCCCCGTTCGAGATAGCGGTGGGCGCAGCGTTGCGTACGCAGGCCGTGGCTCTGGATGGTGTGGCGCAGGTCGGCGAGCACCGGCACCGCCAGTTCCGCCGCGGCGGTGGGGGTGGGCGCGCGCAGGTCGGCGGCGAAGTCGCAGAGCGTGGTGTCGGTCTCGTGGCCGACCGCCGAGATGATCGGGATCGAGCAGCCGGCGACGGCGCGGACGACCGGTTCCTCGTTGAACGCCCACAGATCCTCGATCGAGCCGCCGCCGCGCGCGACGATGACGAGGTCGGGCCGCGGCGTCGCGCCGTCGGCGGGCATCGCGTCGAAGCCGCGGATCGCGGCGGCGATCTCGTCGGCCGCGCCCTGCCCCTGAACCTTGACCGGCCAGACGAGGACATGGCTCGGGCAGCGATCCTCGAGCCGGTGGAGGATGTCGCGGATCACCGCGCCGGTCGGCGAGGTTACGACGCCGATCGTCTGCGGCAGATACGGCAGGCGCCGCTTGCGCGATGCGTCGAACAGCCCCTCGCCCGCCAGCTTCGCCTTGAGCTTCTCGAACAAGGCCATCAGCGCGCCGGCGCCGGCCAGCTCCATGCGCTCGATCACGATCTGGTATTTCGAGCGGCCGGGATAGGTGGTGAGCTTGCCGGTCGCGATCACCTCGATCCCGTCCTGCGGCGCGAAGGCGAGCGCGTTGACCTGCCCCTTCCACATCACGCCGTCGATCACCGCGCTGTCGTCCTTCAGCGCGAGATAGACGTGGCCGGAGGTGGCGCGCTTGTAGCCCGAGATCTCGCCGCGCAGGCGGACGTGGCCGAATTCGCCCTCCACCATCCGCTTCAGCCGGAAGCTGAGCTCGCCGACCGACAGCGCGAGTGCGTTGTCGCCGGGACGCTCGTCGGCTAGCAGCCGGCTTTCGGTATCGGATAGGGAATCTGGCATGAACGTCCTGCTGCTGGGCTCAGGCGGCCGCGAGCACGCACTCGCGTGGAAACTGGCACAATCGGCCCTCCTCGATACGCTCTACGCCGCGCCTGGCAACCCCGGCATCGCCGCGCATGCGACGTGCGTCGCGCTGGACGCGACGGATCACGCCGCCGTGGTCGCCTTCGTCGCCGGTCACGACGTCGGGCTGGTCGTGATCGGACCGGAGGCGCCGCTGGTCGACGGCCTCGGCGATACGCTGCGCGCCGCCGGCGTGCCGGTATTCGGGCCGGACCGCGCCGCCGCGCAGCTGGAGGGGTCGAAGGGCTTCACCAAGGACCTGTGCCGCCGCGCCGACATTCCGACCGCGGGCTATGTGCGGGTCAACAGCCGCAGCGAGGCGGAGGCGGCGCTGGCCAGCACGTTCAGCTACCCGGTCGTCATCAAGGCGGACGGGCTAGCCGCGGGCAAGGGCGTGGTGATCGCGACCAGCGAGGCCGAATCCGCCGCCGCGTTCGACGCGATGTTCGATGCGGGCGATGCGCCGGTGGTACTGGAGGAGTTCCTCGACGGCGAGGAAGCGAGCCTGTTCGTGCTGACCGACGGCGTGTCGCTGATGCCGTTCGGCAGCGCGCAGGACCACAAGCGCGTCGGCGAGGGCGACACCGGGCCGAACACCGGCGGCATGGGCGCCTACAGCCCCGCCCCGGTGCTGACCCCCGCGCTGGAGCAGCAGGCGATCGACCGGATCGTCGCACCGACCGTCAAGGCGATGGCGGACGAGGGCATGCCGTTCAGCGGCGTGCTCTATGCGGGGCTGATGCTGACCTCGGCCGGGCCGAAGCTGATCGAATATAATGCGCGCTTCGGCGACCCGGAATGCCAGGTGCTGATGCTGCGCTATCAGGGCGACCTGGTCGAGACGCTGCTCGCGGTGGCGCAGGGGCGGCTTGGCGATCTGCCGCTGGCGAGGTTCGCGGACGCGGTGGCAATGACGGTGGTGCTGGCCGCGGCGGGCTATCCCGGCACGCCACGCGCGGGCGGCGCGATCCGCGGCATCGATGCGGCCGAAGCCGGCGGCGCGGTGGTGTTCCAGGCGGGGACGCGGATGGAGGGGGACACGCTGGTCGCCGCCGGCGGGCGCGTGCTGGCGGTGACCGCGGTCGGACCCGACATCCGCGGCGCCCGCGATGCGGCCTATCGCGGCGTCGATGCCGTGGATTTCGCGGACGGATTCTGCCGGCGCGACATCGGCTGGCGCGAACTGGCGCGCTAAGGCGCCGGAGGAGAGGACGCAGGAGGCTGGAGGGGCCCGGCGGAGATACGCTCCGCCAGGCCCGGTCCATGGGCTGACGATCAGAAGCTGATCGTCGTCCCCACGGCGATCTGCCGGCCCAGCGCATCGTAGCGCGACGGGATCGTATTGTTGTAGAACAGGCTCGTCAGGTCGCGGACGTTCGCCAGGATCGGCGGCACCTTGTCGAGCAAATTGTTGGCGGCGATGCGCAAGGTCATGCGTTTGCCAACATTGACGTTCATCGACAGGTCGAAATCGTCGACCGCGCCTATCCCGGTGAAGGTGGTCTGCGCGCGTGCGGCCGTCCCGCCGATGTCCGGATCGCCCGAATTGTTGGCGTTGGTTAGCGAACTGAGATGGCGCCAGTTGAACGACACGCTCACCGCGCCGTCCGCGGTGGAATAGGTGGTCCGTAGCGCATGCGACCAGCGGGGAATCTGCTGGCCGCAGCCGTTGTTGTAATAGCCGCGGCAGTTCCGTTCGGGCAGCAGCGGCGAATCCTGACCGCCGGCGAAGGTGGTCAGCGAACCGTTGAAGCCCCAGTCGAGGCGCCCCGCGCCGCCGAGGCCCAGCGTATACTGGCCCTGGACGTCCCATCCCCGTGAGATCGAGCGATAATAGTTGGTCGTGCCGCCGCGGAAGAAGCCCGTCGTCGGATTTCCGGCGGCCGGCGAGAAGAGCGTTCCCGACCCGGGATTGCGGACGATCGACGAGCAGAAGAACGGATCGCCCGACTGCAGGCAGCCGTTATAATAATAATCGTAGTCGTTGTAGCCGAGCGAATTGTTGATGCGAATCTGATACCGGTCGACCGAGAAGACCAGCCCCGGCAGGAAGCGCGGCTTGAGGACGATACCGTAGGTCAGCGTGTAGGCGGTTTCCGGATCCGCGGTGAAGCCGCCGTAGCGCACCGTGCAGCGGTTGTCGGGGCAGATCAGCGTCGGGCTGGCATAGATTGCATCTGAAGCCCGGTGGCACGGCAGATGTCGCGCGATGCGATCGGCGCACCCAGCGTCACCGCGCCGGTCTGCGGATTGGTCGTCTGCGTCGGCGCGCAGAAATCACCCTGCGCGCCGCCTTGCGTGCCGTAATTCACCGTCGTGGCCTGGCGGATTTCGATGACGGTCGGTGCCCGCTGCGCCTTGTTGTACGAGCCGCGGAACGTCACGTCCGACACCGGTGGAATCCTGATAGTTCTGCTGGGAGTCGGGGGCGATCTGCGGTAGGCGGTTCAATACCTCCTCGACATTGAGCGGCGCCTGCGCCTGGATGTCCTGAACGGTCACCGAGGTGATCGGCGCCGCCGAAAAGGTGTTCGGCCGGTTGCTGCGGGTGCGGGTGACGATGATTTCGTCCGCCCCCTTATTGGTCCGCACCGCTTGCCGGAGATCAGCGCTGCACGATCGTCGGCAGACTTTTCGACAACGTCTCCAGTATCTTGGTTTACCTCAGCATCTGTGGCGGCCGGTGTGGCGGCGGACTACGCCATGGCCGGTTGACCGAGAAAAGCCAAACCGCCGGCCAAGGCCCATGCGGATACCGTCGTCTTCAGCACCATTGTCGTTTCCCCCGATCCCGGCCGCGATTATTCGCGCGCCGGTACAGGGCTGAAGCTTGCTCGACAGTTATTATGGGTCAATACCGAAATATGACCTGTTTAGGATAGCAATACTGCTCATGCCCCGTCTTTGTCATGGCTGTGGTGTGGCCGCAACGTCTATGATGCGACGATCGCCCTTCCCCTCAGTGCGTCTCGTTGCGCAGCGGGCGCGCCAGCAGCGCGCCGATCACGTCGGTGACGGGCGCGCCCTCGAGCAGGCGGCAGACGGCGGCGGTGACGGGCATGTCGACCTGCGCCTCGGCGGCCGCCTCGCGCAGGACGGGGGCGGTGAAGGCGCCCTCCGCGACAGTGCGGCGGTCGGCGAGCAGGTCGGCGGCCGCCCTGCCCTGCCCCAGCCCGAGGCCGAGCGAGAAGTTGCGGCTGCTGGTCGAGCTGCACGTCAGCACGAGGTCGCCGAGCCCCGACAGGCCGGCGAGCGTCTCGGCGCGCGCGCCCCGGGCGAGGCCGAAGCGCGTCATTTCGGCGAAGCCGCGCGCGATCAGTGCGGCGCGGGCGTTCTGCCCCAGACCGGCGCCATCGACGACGCCGCAGGCGATAGCCAGGACGTTCTTGACCGCGCCGCCGATCTCCGCGCCGACGACGTCGCTGCTGGCATAGGGACGGAAATGGGGCGCGGCGAGGCGCTCGGCCAAGGCGCGGCCGAGCGCCGCGTCCGCCGTCGCCAGCGTCACCGCGGTCGGCAGGCCCGCGGCGACCTCATGCGCGAAGGTCGGGCCGGACAGCACGGCGACGGGGGCCTGCGGGTGCACGCCATGCGCGACCTCGCCGACCAGGCGGCGGGTGCCGGCCTCGATCCCCTTGGCGCAGAGCACCAGCGGCCGGGTGCCGACATCGATCTGCGCCAGCACCGCGCCGACGTGCTGCGCGGGCGTGACGACGAGCAGGGCATCGCAGTCGCCAAGGTCGGCATGGTCGCCGGTCGCGCGGATCGACGGCGACAGGGGCACGCCGGCGAGGAACAGGCGGTTTTCGTGGCGCGTGTTGACGCTGTCGACCACCTCGGCCTCGCGCGCCCACAGGGTGACGGGATCGCCGCGATGCGCGGCGACCTGTGCCAGCGCCGTGCCCCAGGCGCCGCCGCCGATGACGCCGATCTTCATGCCCCGATACTCCGCTGGATGACGCTCATGCCTTGACCCCGGCGCCGCGGACGGCCGCCGCATCCGGATCGAGCGGCCAGCGCGCGCGCGCCGGCGTGTCGAGCGGATCGGTCAGGCCGGCGGCGAAGCGCTCGGCGCCCGCCCAGGCGATCATCGCCGCATTGTCGGTGCACAGCCACAACGGCGGCGCGACGAAGCGCAGCTGATGGTCGGTCGCGAGCTGCTGGAGCGCCGTGCGGACCGCGGTGTTGGCGGCGACGCCGCCCGCCACGACCAAAGCGGTCGCCGGAATGCCGGCGATGCCGCGCCGCGTCCGGTCGATCAGGCAATCGACCACCGCGGCCTGGAACGAGGCGGCGATATCTTCGGGCGCGTGATGGCCGACGGCACGGGCGACGGCGCTCTTCAGCCCGGCGAAGGAGAAATGCGGTTCCGCCGACCCCTTGAGCGGGCGCGGCAGCGGCACGATCGCGCGACCGAGCGCGGCGGCCTTCTCGACATTGGGACCGCCGGGAAAGCCGAGGCCGAGCAGCTTGGCGGTCTTGTCGAACGCCTCGCCGGCGGCATCGTCGATCGTCGTGGCGAGGCGGCGATAGCGCGCGACCCCCTCGACCAGCAGCAGCTGGCAATGGCCGCCGGACACGAGCAGCAGCAGATAGGGGAAGGCGAGATCGGAATCGGACAGCCGCGGGCTGAGCGCATGCCCCTCCAGATGGTTGACCGCGATCAGCGGCTTGCCGACCGCATGCGCCAGCGCCTTGCCGGTGACGAGGCCGACCATGACGCCGCCGATCAGGCCGGGGCCGGCGGTGGCGGCGATCGCGTCGACCGCATCGAGACCCAACCCGGCATCGGCGAGCGCGCGACGGATGAGCGGTTCGAGCGCCTCGACATGCGCGCGCGCGGCGATTTCGGGGACGACGCCGCCGAACGGCGCATGCGCCGCCTCCTGCCCGGCGAGGCGGTGGCTGAGCACGCGCCGGTCGCTGGTCACGAGCGCGGCGGCGGTCTCGTCGCAGGAGGATTCGAGGCCGAGGATGATCCGGGGAGCCATGCCCGCTTCCCTAGCGGTACGCGCAGAGGTTGTCGAAGGGGGCAGGTTTCGTCATGAGCGGCGTTCGAAAAGGAGCGATGGTTTGGCGATCAGGTTCAGGCTCGGCACGCGGGGATCGCCGCTGGCGCTGACGCAGGCGGGGATGGTGCGCGACGCGCTGTGTGCCGCGCACGGCTGGCGCGCCGAGGAGGTGGCGCTGGTCGTCATCCGCACCACCGGCGACCGGGTGCAGGACCGCCCGCTCGCCGAGATCGGCGGCAAGGCGCTATGGACCAAGGAGCTGGACCGCGCCCTGCTCGACCGCGAGATCGACGCCGCGGTGCATTCGATGAAGGATGTCGAGACGATCCGCCCGGCGGCGATCCGCATCGCGGCGATGCTGCCGCGCGCCGACGTGCGCGACCGGCTGATCGGCGCGGAGAGCGTCGCAGAGATCGTCCAGGGCGGCACGGTCGGCACGAGCTCGCCGCGGCGACGCGCGCAGATGCTGCGGCTGCGCCCCGACCTCAACGTCGTGATGTTCCGCGGCAACGTCGATACAAGGCTCGCCAAGCTGGCGGCGGGCGAGGCGGATGCGACGCTGCTGGCGGCGGCGGGGCTCGACCGGCTCGGCCGCGACGGCATCGGCCGCGCGATCCCGACCGACGTGATGCTCCCCGCGCCGGCGCAGGGCGCGGTCGGCATCGAGGTGCGCAGCGAGGACGAGGGCGCCGCGATGGTCGTCGCCGCGATCGACGATCGTGCGACCAGCCTGTGCGTGCTGGCGGAGCGCGCGTTCCTCGCGGCCTTGGGCGCGGATTGCCATTCGCCGGTGGCGGCGCTCGCCGGCCTGTCGGGCGAGATGCTGAGCCTGCGTGCCGAACTGATCGCGGAGGACGGCAGCGCCGGCGTCGACGGCGCGGGCGAAGGCACCGACGGCGCGATCGTCGCGGCGGAGCTGGCGGCGGACCTGCTGGCGCGGGCGCCCGAGGTGGTGCGGCGCCTGTTCCAGCCGTGACCATGGGGCTGATCGTGGTGCGGCCCGAACCCGGCAATGCGCGCACCGTCGCGCGGTTGCGGGCGGGCGGCGGCGACGTGCTGGCCTGGCCGCTGTTCGCCGCGCAGCCGGTGGCATGGGACGTACCCGACCCGGCCGCGCATGACGCGCTGCTGGTGACGAGTGCCAATGCGGTGCGGCTGGCAGGCGCGGGCCTCGCGCGGCTGGCGGCGCTGCCGGTGATCGCGGTCGGCGCGGAGACGGCGGCGGTGGCACGTGCGGCCGGCCTGCGCGTCGCCGCGGTCGGCGCGAGCGGCGTCGTCGAAGCGCTGGCGGCCGGGCACGCGGCGGGGCTGGCGCGACCACTCCACCTCGCCGGTCGCGAGCATGTCGACAGCGGCCACCCGACGGTGATCGTCTATGCCAGCGCCGATGTGACGACCGACGGGGCGGCGTTCGCGGCGGCGGCGCGCGGCCGGATCGTGCTGCTCCATTCGGTGCGGGCGGCGACGCGGGTCGCGGCCTTGCTCCCCGCGGCCCGTCGGGAGACCGGAATCGCGGCGTTGAGCGACGCGGTGCGGGCGGCGGCGGGCGACGGCTGGGGCCTGACGCTCGTCGCGGGAACGCCGACCGATGCCGCGCTCTGCGCGGGCGCGCTCGAACGGGCGATTGACCGGGCCGCGGGGGCCGGGGATAAGAGGCCATGACCGATTATGTGCCGATCGACCGGGAGCGTGGGGCGGCGCGTACGCGCGGGCCGCGAACCGGCGTGTTCCTGGCGATCATCGCGCTGGCCTTCGTCGCCGGGGCGGTGCTGACCGGCTATCTGATGAAGCGGGTGACGTGGCTGGGCGGCAGCTCCGCGGCGCAGGAGGCGGCGGCGGCACGCAAGGTGCGTCCCGAACCGACCGGCTTCAATCCTGCGCAACCGCTCAACGCCAGCGGCGAGCCGGTCAACGCCGCGCTCGATCCCGCCGCGCTCGCCTCGCGCGAGGCGACTTTGGCCGGGCAGCTGACCGCTCTCGAGGCGCGGACCGCGGCGGTCACCAGCGATGCCGCGGCGGCGGCGGCACAGGCGGGGCGCGCGGAGGGGATGCTGATCGCCTTCGCCGCGCGGCGCGCGCTCGATCGCGGCATGGGCCTCGGCTATCTCGAGGAGCAGCTGCGCAATCGCTTCGGCCGGGTACAGCCGCGCGCGGTCACCTATGTGAGCGAGGCGGCGCGGCAGCCGGTGACGCTGGAGGATCTGCGCCAGGGGCTGGACGCGATCGCCCCCGGCCTGTCGACCGCGAGCGGCGACGGCTGGCTGACCAGCCTGCGCCGCGAATTCGCCGGGCTGGTCGTGCTGCGCGAGGCGGGCACCCCCTCGCCGCGCCCGGTCGACCGGCTGGCGCGCGCACGGCGCCTGCTCGACAGCGGCCAGGTCGAGGCGGCCCGGGCGGAGGTCGCACGGCTGCCCGGCGCGGGCGATGCGGGCAACTGGATGCAGGCGGCCGAACGCTACGTCCTGTCGCGCCGCGCGCTCGACGTGATCGAGAATGCCGCGATCATGGGACAGGCGAGCAAGCCGCCGGTCACCGCCAACGCCCCCGCCCCGGCGGCCGAGCTACCCGCGATGCCGGATACGGTGTCGAACGCGGAAGAGACGACCTCGGTCGGGATGTAGGCGTCGGGGGCGCCGTCGCCGTTCGGCTGCGTGATGGTCGCGCGGAGGCGCGGAGGGCGCAGCGGTGTTGCGATCGCCTCGGCGACGGCATTCCTCGTCCCGCCAGTTGCGGGCACAGCGAAGCGAAGCACGGACGACGTTCGCGGCGCCGTGCAGCCCCGCCCTAGCGCAGGCTGACCTGCAACCCGTCCATCACGAACTGCACCGCGAGCGCGGCGAGCAGCACGCCGAGCAGACGGGTGATGACCGCCTCGATCCGGGTGCCGAGCAGGCGCATCAGCGGCCCGGCGGCGAGCAGCGCGGCGAGCGTCAGCAACAGGATCGTCGCCATCGCCGCCAGCACGACCAACGTCGCCTCGACCCCGCTGGTGCGCGCCATCAGCAGCATGACGGTCGCGATCGAACCGGGGCCGGCGATCATCGGCATCGCCATCGGAAAGATCGACACGTCCTCCACCTCGGGATCGGCGGCGACCTCGGCGGCGCGATCCTCGCGGCGCTGGGTGCGCTTCTCGAACACCATTTCGAGCGCGATCAGGAACAGCATGATGCCGCCGGCGATGCGGAAGCTGGCCAGGCTGATGCCGAGCCCGCGCAACAGGTCCTCGCCGACCAGCGCGAACACCAGCAGGATCGCGGTGGCGACGCCGACCGCGCGGATCGCCATCGCCCGCCGCTGCGCCGTCGACGCGCCCGCCGACAGGCCGGCATAGATGGGCGCGCAGCCGGGCGGGTCGATCACCACGAAGAAGGTGATGAGCGACGAGACGAAGAGTTCGATCACAGCCCCGCCTCGACCCGCTCGCGGCGGCAGGCGGAGACATAGGTGTTGCGGATCAGGCAGGCGATGGTCATCGGCCCGACCCCGCCCGGCACCGGCGTGACTGCGCCCGCGATCTCGCGCGCCGGGGCGAAGTCGACGTCGCCGACCAGCCCCGCGTCGGTGCGGTTGATGCCGACGTCGATCACGGTCGCCCCCGGCTTGATCCAGTCGCCCTTGATGAATTGCGGGATGCCGACCGCGGCGACGAGGATGTCGGCGGCGCGGGTATGCGCGGCGACGTCGCGGGTGCGGCTGTGGACGATGGTGACGGTGCAGCTCTGCTGGAGCAGCAATTGCGCCATCGGCTTGCCGACGATGTTGGAGCGGCCGACCACCACCGCCTCCAGCCCGGCCAGCCGCGGATGCACATCCTGGAGCAGCATCAGGCAGCCCAGCGGCGTGCACGGCACGAAGCCCTCGGCGCCGATCGCCAGCCGGCCGGCGTTGACCGGGTGGAAGCCGTCGACGTCCTTGTCGGGATCGATGCCGAGCAGCACCGCCTGCGCATCGATATGCGCGGGCAAGGGCAGCTGGACGAGGATGCCGTCGACCGTCGGATCGGCGTTCAGCCGCGCGACCAGCGCGAGCAAGGTGGCGGAATCGGTGTCCGCGGGCAGGCGATGCTCGAAGCTTTCCATGCCGGCGTCGCGCGTCGCCTTGCCCTTGTTGCGGACATAGACGGCGGAGGCGGGGTCCTCGCCGACCAGCACGACGGCGAGGCCGGGGGCGCGGCCGGCCGCCGCGCGAAAGGTGGCGACATGGGTGGCGATGCGGGTGCGCAGGGCGAGGGCATGCGCCTTGCCGTCGATGATCGTGGCGGTCATGCCGCGGCCTCATAGCGACCGGCCGCGATCTTCGCCAGCATGTGCGGATCGCCGGCGATATGCAGTCGCTTCAGCCGCGCGGTATCCCCGCCGATCAGCGTCACGGCGCGTTTCGGCACGGCGAATGCGGCGGCGACGAGCGCGACCAGCGCGGCATTGGCCTTGCCGTCGACCGGCGCCGCCGCGAGCCGGGCGACGACATGGGCATCGGTCCCGGCCGCCAGCAGGTCGCGGCCGGCGCGCGGCGTCACCCGGACGGCGAGGACGATGCCGTCGTCCCGCTCCGTCCAGGCCGGCACCGGATCAGATCGCGCCGTTCGCCATCAGGCTGACGGCGATATTGGGCAGGATGATGCTGTCGAGGATGCGGATGGTGACGAGCACGACCAGCGGCGCGAGATCGATACCGCTGATGTTGGGCAGCACCCGGCGCAGCGGCCGGTAGAGCGGCTCGGTCAGCCGGTCGAGGCCGTAGTGCAGCGAGCTGACGAAATTGTTCGAGGTGTTGATGACGTTGAACACGATCAGCAGCGACAGCACGAACTGGACCATGATGATCCACCAGACCACGTTCAGCAGCACCTGGATGATCTGGATGAGGGTAAGCGCGATCACGCGGCAAGCTCCGGGGTTCAGGGTTCGGATCGGACGTAGCGGTTCTGCACGCCCGGGAACAGGGGCGCCTTACGCGTGGACCAATGTCCCCGCGCCGGCCGAGGTAAAGATCTCGAGCAGCATCGCATGCGGCACGCGCCCGTCGAGGATCACCGCGGCATCGACGCCCGCCTCGACCGCGGCGACGCAGGTCTCGACCTTGGGGATCATCCCGCCCGAGATGGTCCCGTCCGCCTTCAGCGCCGCGATGCGCGCGGGGTCGAGGTCGGTCAGCAGCACCTTGTCCTTGTCGAGCACGCCGGCGACGTCGGTCAGCAGGAAGAAGCGCGAGGCGCCGATCGCCGCGGCGATCGCGCCCGCCATCGTGTCGGCGTTGATATTGTAGGTGTGGCCGTCCGCGCCGGAGGCGATCGGCGCGACCACCGGGATGATGCCGCTGCCCGACAGCGTGTCGAGGATCGTCCGGTCGACCGCGACCGGCTCGCCGACGAAGCCGAGGTCGACGTGGCGCTCGATGCCCTGCAACGTGTCGGGCGTGTCGCGGCCGACCTTCACCGCGGTGACCAGATTGGCGTCCTTGCCCGAGATGCCGACGGCGCGGCCGCCGGCCTGGCCGATCCAGGCGACGATTTCCTTGTTGATCGATCCGGCCAGCACCATCTCCGCGATCCGCGCGGTTTCCGCGTCGGTGACGCGCAGGCCGTCGACGAAGCGCGATTCGACGCCGAGCCGCTTGAGCATCGCGCCGATCTGCGGCCCGCCGCCATGGACGACGACCGGATTGATGCCGACCGCTTTGAGCAGCACGACGTCCTCGGCGAAATCGCGCGCCAGCTCGGGATCGCCCATCGCATGGCCGCCGTATTTCACGACGAAGGTCTGGCCGGCATAGCGTTGCAGATAGGGCAGCGCCTCGGTCAGCGTTTCGGCCTTGGCGAGCAGCGCGGCGGTGGCGGTGGAGTCGGTCATGGCCTGCGCCTTTAACCGCGGATCATCCGGCTTCAAAGCCCGGCGTCGCCCGGGGATCAGAGCGGCGCGCGATCCAGCCGCCGGCCCAGCGCGACGAACAGGTAGATCAGCGGCGGCACCAGCAGCGCCGACAGCGTCACCTTGGCGATCATCTGCCCGATCAGCAGCTCGCCGATCGGGAACACGCCATAGAAGGCGATGGTCGCGAACAGGAAGGTGTCGACGATCTGGCTGAGCATGCTGGCGATGCCGGCGCGCAGCCACAACAGGCTCGCCCCCTCGCGCCCCTTCAGCCACGAGAAGATCGTGACGTTGAGCGTCTGCGAGATGCCATAGGCGACGATGCCGCCGAACCAGATCCGCCACGTCGCGCCGAGGATCAGCTGGATCGCGTCGCGATTGGCGGGCTGCATGTCGGGCGAGGCGGGCAGCAGATGGACGATCCACGACAGCAGGATCGACACGATCAGCGGCACGAACCCGAACAATACCAGCCTGTTGGCGGTCTTGCCGCCGTGCAGCTCGGCGACCGCGCTCGACACGACGACGAGGAGCAGGAAGGCGAAGATCCCCGCCTCCACCGCAAGCGGGCCGACGCCGAACACCGGCCCCAGCGCGGAGAGCGGCCCCAGCGCGACCTGCTTGTTGCCGAGCACGCCCGCGATGCAGACCATGCCGCCGTAGAAGATCGAAAACGCGAAGAGCGAGCGCGGAACGGCGCGGGCGGGGGTATCCATCGCTGGAACGCTAGCGGGTTTCCTGCTGCGGGCAAATACTTCTGCTCCCCCCGCAAGCTTCCGCGACGGGGCTTGGCCAGGGAGTGATCGGGTTCGCACAGAGGCGCGGAGGACGCAGAGGTGCACCGCACGTGGCAGCGTAAGCCTGCCATCCCCATGGTGCGATGGACGCGCTCCGATGCGGCGCACGCAACACCTCCGCGTCCTCCGCGCCTCCGCGCGAACCATATCTGTTTCTGCCAACACCGATGACCCCGGTTTTGAATGTCGGCCCCATAGAGGACGGAGCGACATCCAGCGTTCGAAAGGGCGAAGGTTTCAGGATGCGCTTCGTCACCCCGGACCGGTTCCGGGGTCAACCGCTCCGCAAACCACCTTCTATCGATCTTGCGGCACCGTGGATGCCGGAACGAGTCCCGCATGACGGAGCGTCCGGGGGGCAACTGTGATGTTCAGCCAAGTGCGATGGGCTGTCGTTTGCGGATTATGGCGTTGAGGATGACGAGGAGCTGGCGTGCGACGGCGATGAGGATCGTCTTTGGCGCCTTGCCCTTGGCGCGC
>Ga0209630_10000066_pt1 | contig 124572 bp, 123 predicted proteins | sample COG_01_FD_184745 | JGI IMG/M metagenome (GOLD analysis project Ga0209630, IMG submission 184745) | Pelagic Microbial community sample from North Sea - COGITO 998_met_01 (SPAdes) (version 2) | ecosystem: Environmental > Aquatic > Marine > Neritic zone/Coastal water | place: Helgoland, sampling...
GATCAGCGGCCGATCGAATCGGCCAGGATCCGGTCGATCAAACGGTCGAACAGCGTAGCGGACCCATGGATGTCGCCGATCGCGTAGATCCGCCGCCCGCCCGGCAGCCTCGGCCCCGTCTTCTGCTTCCCCGGGGACAAGGATCGCCAGAACGTCACCTCGGGATCATGCCGATGTGCATCCGGGATGCAACCGTCCCGATGGCGCCGGCCGCGATCATCGCATGCGACGCATGCGATGCGGCACGATCACTGCGAACCCGCCCCGGCTTCCAGTGCGCCCACGACGCCGCCAAGGATGATCTCCGCCTGCCGGCGCCACGTGAAATGCGCCGCGCGCGCCCGGCCGCGCGTCGCGAGATCGGCGGCCAGCGCGGGATCGTCGACGATCCGGACCGCTGCGGCGACGATCGAGCCGACGTCGTGCGGATCGCAATACAGGGCCGCATCGCCGCACCGTTCGTGCATCACCGGCAGGTCCGATACCACCACCGGGCAGCCGAACGTCATCGCCTCACTCGGCGGCAGGCCGGATGCCTCGTAGAAGGACGGATAGAGCAGGAACGCCGCGCCGCGATACAGGTCGATCAGCGCATCGTTGTCGACATAGCCGAGATAGCGGATGCGCGCGCGCGCCGCCTCGCTCGCTTGGGCGAGCATCGTCGTGGCGAGCGGGCTCGGCATGCCGACGAAGCGAAACTCGATCCCGCGCTCGGCCAGCGCGACGGCGGCATGGAAGGCGCCGAGGAAGTTCTTGCGATCGGCGAAACCGCCGATCGACAGACCGAAGCCCTGCGGCGGCCGGGCGGCGAGGGGGCCGGGATCGGCATCCGCGATCCAGCTGCCATTGGGTGCGGTGACGATCGGATTGCGCAACCAGGGATTGCCGTCGCGGATCGCGGCCGCCTCGGTGGCGGATACGGTGAACAGCGGCCGCGCCCGGGTCAGGATGACGCGATCCATCAGCGCATGGATCAGGCGATAGCCACGGCTGTAGTCGTTCGGGAACAATCGATAGGATTGATCGTGGATCATCACGGCGATCCCCCGGCTGCGCAACAGGCTCGCGACCGGCGCCGCATTGCCCAGCGAGATCAGCGCGCCGGTTCCGACCCGTCGCGCCAGCGCGATCTGCTCCCAGCGATAGCCGCTGCCCCCCGCCAGATGTTCGGTGGCGATGGTGCGCAACCCCAGCGGGGCGAAATCGGCGCCCTCCGGCGCGACCAGCCGCAGGGTCAGGCCGGGGAAACGCCCTTCCGTCATCAGCCGGTCGGCGGCCATGGTGAATTCGCGCGAGACGCGCTGCACCCCCGTCGCCCGCTGGATGAGGAAGCGACCGTTGATGAGGACCTCGTGCGTCATCGCGTCAGCGCTCCGCGCCATGGGACAGGAAAGCGATCACCGGCGCGGTGCCGGTTGCGATGCGCCTGCCGGGGGCGGGGAGCCCGCGCATCTCAGGCGTTCACCGCGCGCATGATGCCCTCGTCAAAATGTTCGGGCGCGAAGCGTGCCGCCTGGCGCACCGCGACCTGCGGGTCGAACGAGGGCAGCCATGCCTCCATCCGCTCGACGCCCTCGATCACGCCCTCGGGCGTCTGCGCGTCGAAGAACAGGCCGCTTTCTCCCGGCGTGATGCTGTCGCGCACGCCGCCCCGGCCATAGGCCAGCACCGGCCGCCCCGAGGCCATCGCCTCGACCGGCACGATGCCGAAATCCTCCTCCGCGGTGAACACCAGCCCGCGCGCCTGCGCATAGGCCGCCCGCAGGCCGGCGAAATCGAGCCGGTCGACGATCGTGATGTTGGACTTGGCGCGCTTGCGCAGTTCGGCGTTCATTTCGCCGTCGCCGACCATCAGCAGCGGCAGGCCGAGCGCGTTGAACGCATCGAGCGCGATATCGGCGCGCTTGTAGGGCGTCATCTGGCCGACCCAGAGATAGCGCGGCTCGACGTCGGTGGTCGGCGTGAACAGGTTGGTTTCCACCGGCGGATGGACGACCTCCGCATCGCGGTTCCACACCCGCTTGATCCGCTGGCGGATGAAGTTCGAATTGGCGACGAGCGTGTCGACCCGCGCCGCGGAGGTGACGTCCCACATCCGCAGCTTGTGGAACGTCCACGGCATCGCGAGGCGCGACAGGCGCCCGGCCGAGCTGCGGTAATCGTGATAATGATCCCACAGATAGCGCATCGGCGAATGGACGTAGCAGATGTGCCGCGCATCGGGCGCCGCGATCACGCCCTTGGCCGGCCCGGATTCGCTGCTGATGACGAGGTCGTAGCCGCGCAGGTCCAGCTCCTCGAGCGCCATCGGCATCAGCGGCAGGTATTTCTGGTAATGGCGCGCCGCGCCCGGCAGCTTCTGGATGAAGCTGGTGTGGACAGTGCGCGACCGGATCGTCTGCGACACCGCCTCGGGCACGTAGACGTGCGTGAACAGGTCGGCATCGGGGAACAGCTTGAGCAGCCGTTCGACGACACGCTCGCCCCCGCGCATGCCCACCAGCCAGTAATGGATGATCGCCACCCGTCGCGCCGTCATGCCTCGTCCTTCTTTCCGGCGACCGTCGGGGCAGCCCGTAAACGTGCAGCCGCGCGGTCAGGCCACGCGGCTGCGGTTCGGCTCTCGCCTGTGCTCGAGCGTAATCCCGTGCTCAAGCGTAATAATGCTGGTATTTCTTATAGTAGAACGTGCCATCGCCATAGCCGAACTTGGCCTGCTTGCGGACATCGACCTGCGTGAGGACGATGCCGGCGATCGGCACGTGCCGGTGCGGCAGCAGGCGCAGCGCGGCACGAATGGCGTGATCGGCGGTGCTCCGCCAGCGTGCCACCATCACCACCGCATCGACCTTCAGGGCCAGCGACCGCGTATCGGCGATCGGCAGGATCGGCGCCGCGTCGAACAGGATCAGGTCGAAGCGCTCGCGCAGGCGTTCGATCAGCGCATCCATTTCCGCGCCGATCAATAGGTTGCCGACGTCGCGCGACATCTGGCTGATCGGCAGGATATAGGCGCCGCTGTCCTCGTCGTGGATCAGCGCCGCATCGAGCGCCGAATCCCCGCGCAGGACCTCGATCAGGCCCGGCCGGTCGTCGGCACCGCGGATCAGGCGGCTGACGCCATGCTGGCGGACGTCGACGTCGACCAGCACGACGCGCTCGCCGCCCAGGGCGCTCATCCGCGCCAGGCAGGTCGCGGTCGTCGTCTTGCCTTCGCGGGGCAAAGCGGAGGTGATCATCAGCACCTGCCGCCGTCCGTCGACGGCGTAATTGACCGACGCCCGAAGGCTGCGGAACGCCTCGGCGAAGCCCGAGCTGGGATTGTCGAGCACGGACTGGATCGGCGCCCCGGCGCGCGGCAGCACGCTCTTCAGCAACGGGATGCTGCCGAGGCAGCGGATGCGCAGCCGCTGTTCGACATCGAGCGCGGTCGTCAGCCCCGAGAACATCATCTCGGCGACGAAGGCCGATCCGATGCCCAGCCCCGCGCCGATGACCAGCGCGAGGATCAGGTTGAGCGCGACACGGGGGCTGGTCGGCGCCATCGGCAGATCGGCGAAGGAGATGATCCGCGATTCCGGACGCTCCGTACCCTCTTCGGCACCGGTCTGCTTGTAGCGCGCCAGATAGCTGTCGTAGAGCTGCTGCGAGGCTTCCGCGCGGCGGGTCAGGTCGTCGAGCCCGACCATGGCGCGGTTGTTCGTCGCGAGCTGGCCGCGGGCGCCGCCCAGCGTGCCCTGGATCGAGGCCAGACGCTCGCCCGACACGCGCGCCTTCGCCTCGAGGTTGGAGATGACGCGATTGATCTCGGCCGCGATCTGCGTGTCGACGTCGGCGAGTTCGCCCTTCGCCTTCTGCACATCCGGATAGAGCGAGCCGTAGCGCGCCTCGAGGCTGGCGAGCCGCGCGCTCACCGTCGCGCGCTGCGCACGCAGGCCGCTGACCACCGACGAGTTCAGCGCCTCGCCGACGTCGTCGCCCTTCGATCCGCCGCGCAGCTGCGCCCGCGCGGTCGACAGGCGCGCCTGATCCTCGACCGCCTGCGCCCGCGCCGCGGCGACCTGCTGGTTGTAGCTCGAGATTTCCTGCTCGGTCAGCGACGCGCCCGACGTGCTCAACAGATTGTTGGCGATCCGGTATTGCTGGACGCGGGCGGTATCGGCCTGCGCCTGGTTGCGCAGCTCTTCCAGTCGCTTGGACAGGAAGGACAGCGCCTCGCTGTTGTCGGTGCGCTTCCGGTTCAGATACAAATTGGTGTATTGGGTCGCATATTCGTTGGCGATCCGCTGTGCATCCCCGGGACTGGTCGAGGTCATCGCGATGTTGAACGCATAGGTCGAACCGACGCGCGTGATGCTCAGTCCGGACAGCAGCTGATCGACCACCGAGCGGCGTACGGCATCCGGCGTCATCCGGACCCGCGGCTTGGGCGCAAGCAGCCCGATCGACTCGCCGAGACGGCGCAGGCGCCCGCCCTGCGGGCGGTTCTGGGGATTGAAGCCGGGGTCGAGATCGAGCTTGAGCGCACCGGCGACCGTCGTCGCCAGTTCCCGCGATCGCAGCACCTCGACCTCGGTATCGGCCAGATCCTGGGTCTGCGGCGCCTTGGTCTCGCCGCTCTCACCGGGCGCGACGCGATTTTCGGTCGTGTTCAGTGCGATCTGCGACGATGCCGTGTAGCGCGGGGTCTGCAGCGCCGTGATGGCGATGCCGAGCACCACCACCGTCGCCAGGACGCCGAGGATCAGTCCGAGACGGCGCCGCAACGTGACGAGCAGCGACCGCAGATCGAGCCGGTCCTCGGTCGCCTGCATCTCCGGTTCCGCCCTGACGGGCAGCAGACGCTGCGGCTCGATCTCTCTACCGCCGCGAGCCTCGATTGCGTTGCTCAATTTGCTTCCATCCTGTTCCGCACCGACCCCGGTCTATCGCGTTCCGGCCTATCGTTTCAATGTGATACCCAGCAGGATGCTGCTGCCAGCATATTCCCGCCCGAGCGCGTTCGACGTCGTCTGGAACCGGTGGTTGACCGACAATCCGACCTCCGCCCAGCGGTTCACAAGGTAGCGTGCGCGCCCTTCCGCGAACCACAGCCGGTCGCTGCGGTCGAGGTCCTGATAGTCGTTGGAGATGAACTGACCGTTCACCGATACGATCAGGTTGCGCAGCAATTCATAGTCGACATTGACCCCCAGGCTGTCCTGCAGGATGCCCGACTGGTTGATGAAGGGGCTTTGCTGGACCGTGCGGGCGGCGATCGCGGTGACCGTCAGCAGCGGCGTCGGGTTCCAGATGGCGCGCGCATTGTAGCTGAAGCCGCCGATGTCGGGCAGGCCCGGGTCGCGGTAATATTGCTTGAGATAGCCGATGCCGATCTCGCCGCTGATGAATTCGTTGACGCCGAACACCATGCCGCCGAGCGCCGCGAAACCCTGCGAATCCTGATCGACCCCGGACAGCGTCTGCTTGTAGTTCTGGTCGTTGAAATTGCCGCTGACGAACGCCCGGATGCCGGGGCCGACGACGTAATCGGCGCGCAGCAATCCCGTCGCCTCGTCGCGATCGCGATAATCCTGCGACACCGACGCGCCGTTCAGGCGCACCGGCAGATAGTTGAAGGTGGAATAGGTGCCGCCCCCGGTGAACAGCAGCCGCCCGAACGTGCTCGTCGCGGACAGGCGGGCGGTGCCGAGATCGTAGCGGATGCGATCGCCGCTCGCCAGGATGTCGCCCAGCGTACCGCGCTGTTCGACGCGGCGCGCATACAGGCCGCTGGCGTTGATCGCCGAATCGTTCGACGCGTCGATCCGGCCGACCGCCTCGACGTCATATTGTTCGTTGTTCTCGGTCGAGCGGCTGAAATAGCGCTCGAACTGGCCGCCGGTGCTGAGCGTCAGGCTGTGGCGCGACCAGTTGGAGCGCGCGTCCAGCCGCGGGGCGATCCGCACCAGGCCGTCGGACACGCGGCCATTGTCGATATTGTAGATGTTGCTGTCGTAGCCGCTCTGGATCTGGAGCGTCGGGAACAGCCGGAACCCGCCGGCCGCGATGCCGACCGGGTCGTAGTCGGGCCGGGCGCGGTTCGCCACCGCTTCCGACGCCGCGACGTCGGCGAGCGTCCGCGACGCGGGCCGTGGCGGCGCGGCATTCTGCGCCAGCGCCGGCATGGTCACCGTGCATAAACCGGAAAGCAAAGCCCCCCGACGTACAAAACGCCCGATACGCCGCGTCATATTTCCCCCAACCCCAATATCCCCGGGCGCAACTCTTAAGCCGTTTCCCATAAGAAAACAGCATTTATCGTGCCGCGCCATACGCCTAACGCAAGCCATGCTGCGTTGCAATAATCCAGTATTTGCACAGTTATATGCTTGTGGCGATCCACCTTGTCGAATTGATACGCGGGACGCATGTCCAATTGCGGCACGGTCCGCCGGCGGGGATGCTGGACCGCGCACCGGCCTGCCCGATCTATGCCAGTTGCCGGCGTCATGGCGACCGGACAAGGCTTGCGGCCGTCGCCGCGGTCTTGTCCGGAACGGGGTATACTCTGGGCACCGGAGGCTTCGCGCGCCGTTAGATTATGAAACAGGCAAGCTATCGATTTGACTGGCGAGAGGCCGGGGATCATGGCAAATTACAGGCAGTCAACGGGGTGGTAGTAAACATGGTGAAGTCGGTTCTGGCGCTTCTGGCGCTTGCTGGTGTTGCGCTTTCGGGATGCGCGGGCGCACCTTCGCCACTGGCCGACAGCGGGATGCCGGCGACCAGCTACGGGCTGGCGGCCGGCGACAAGCTGCGGATCACGGTGTACAGCGAGCCGGCGCTGACCGGCGAATATGCGATCAACAGCGCCGGCAACGTCGCCTTCCCGCTGATCGGCGACGTCCCCGCCAAGAACGGCTCGGTCGAGCAACTGGCCCGGGCGATCACCACCAAACTGGCCGGCGGCTACGTCAAGGACCCGCGCGTCAACGTCGAGGTGCTGAACTATCGCCCCTATTACATCCTCGGCGAGGTCAACAAGCCGGGCGAATTCCCCTATTCGGTCAACCTGACGATCGAACAGGCGGTCGCCGCGGCCGGCGGCTATTCGTATCGCGCCAACAAGCGCTACGCGATCGTCCGCCGCGCCAACGAGGCGGAAGAGCATAGCGTCGATCTGCGCGGGCGACCGAGCTACGTGCTGCCCGGCGACACGATCCGGATCGGCGAGCGCTATTTCTGATCCGGCGGCCGACACCGTGACCCGCCGCGCCGGCCTGTTCGGCAAGGAGACGGGCGCGTCCTCCCTGCCGCGGCTGGACGCGACCCGGCTGATCCAGCGGCCGTTCGCCTGGCTGACGCCCAATCGCGTCGTCGCGGCGTGCCGCGTCGCGCTCGCCGTGCTGCTGCTGGTCGCGATGGTCGCCGGCCCGGACGGACTGGACTCGATCGGCCTGCGCTTCATCATCGCCTATGGCGTGACCCTCGTCGCCATGCCCGCCTTTCCGCGGCTGGGCGGACGCAGCCTCGGTGGCGCCATCGCGCTGCTGTTCGGCGCGCGCTGGGCGTTCAGCACGCTCGACGCGGCGACGACGGAAATGCTGATGACGCAGCTCGCCGGCGTCGTCTGTGCGCTGGCGCCGGTCTATGCGCGCAACGTCGGCGGCCTCGCGGGATCGGTCGAGGGGCATATCAGCTTCACCGAACGGCGCGCGATGTGGCGGCAGCGCGCCACCGCCACCGCCCCGGCGCCCCGCACGCCCCCGCGGCCGTCGCCACCGCCCGCGCCGGCACCCGCCGCGCCGATCGTGGCGCTGCTCGACTATCGTCCCGAAGTCACCGGCTAGCCGCAGCGCAACGCCGCAGGTCGACGACCAGCGGATAATGATCCGACCCGAGGAACGGGCCGCGACGGATATCCTCGACCGCCCAGTCGCGCCCGGCGAACAGATGGTCGAGGGCAAGCAGCGGCGTCGGGACACGATGATCGCCGACGAACGCCGGCCAGGTCGGCAAGCCGCGGCTGCGGCGCTCCAGCCCCATACCGGCCTCGATCCGCCGCAGCTGGAACGTCCAGCCGGGCAGGTTGAAATCGCCGGCGACCAGTGTCGTCGCCGGCGATTGCGTGCGGACGTAGCGGATCAGCTCCGCGCGCTCGCCCTCGAACCGGCGGAACGGCCACGGCCGCCCGAAGTGGACGGCGACCACGGTGAAGGGTCCGGCGGGAGAGGCGATCCGCATCCAGGCCGCCGACAGCCCGCCACGGTTTTCCGGGTCCCCGCGGGCAAGGCCGCCCGATGCGAGCGGCGCGCGCTTCGCCAGGATCACCGTCGAGCACAGCGACCGGTCGACGCAATTCTGCGAATACGGGTATCGATCGCGCAGCAGGGACGGCACCGTCAGCGTGTTGCGCGCCTCCTCGAGCAGCACCAGATCGGGATCGACCAGCCGGATCCAGCGCGCGGCCGACCGGGTCATGCGATTGTCCTTCCACAGGTTGAACTGGACGATGCGCAGCCGCTCGCCCTGGCAGGACCGGGCGTCGCCGTCCCGCCGCTCCGCCAGCAGCAGCGGCACGGGGCCGGCGACGAGCAGCGGCAGCGCGATCGCATTGGCCCAGAACACCGGTCCGCGCCGGCGCCGCGCCACGAACAGCGCGGCCACGACGGCGATCAGCGCCGCCAGGGTCAGCCAGGGCAAAGCGATGTTGATCGCATCCCAGCGGTCGGACCATCGCCCGAACTGGCCCAGCAGTGCGATCGCCGCGATGCACAATGCGGCAATCCCTGTCATCGCCCTGCCTGTCGCCCGCACCATTCGTCCGCCTTATGCCCTGTCGTCACGGCCCGTCGTTGCAGACCAGCCCGTATCCGTATCGGCCGCTAGTACGGATCCGGGACAACGGGGCTTCTTTTTTTGCTGGTTTCGTCCGATACTATGTTTACGAGGTACCGATGGACACTATTCTGATCGCACAGCGCAAGCAGCGTCTGGTCTGGGGAGCGGCGACGCTCCTGATCGTCTTGCTCGGCCTCGCCCAGCGCGATCAGCGTGGTCTTCTGTCCGGTCCCGAAATGACCGCCAGCGCCTTTGCCGCGATCACCCCGCAGGCGCCCGGCCTGACGATCGGCGGTAACGGCATCGCCGGGCGGGGCGGCCAGCCGTCTCTCCGGCGCCCGTTCGGCCGCTCGGGCGGCGGCGAAACCCCGCAATATGCCGGGACGACCGGCGGCACCCCGTCGCCGGGCGCGGGCGCACCGCTGTCGGCCTTCGATCCGCAGGCCGAGCCTGCCGGGCCCTCCGCCTTGCTGGCGCTCGCCGATCCGGGCAGCGGCGGTGGCATCAACCCGGGCCCCGGTCTGGGTGGAAGCCTTCCCAGCATCTCGCCTGGCGGCCCCCAGCAGACGGTCAGCGGCACCACGCCCGGTGCGGTGCCCGAAGCGCCGATGTGGGCGATCATGATCCTTGGCGTCGGCGGCATCGGCTGCATGGCGCGCCGCGAGCGGTCGCGGGGCCGTTCGTTGCTGAAGACACAGGCCGCCTGACGGTCGCCCCGGTCGACGGGTTCAGGAATCCGACGGGGTTCAGGAATCCAGCGCCGCGTTGCGGGTGTGAACGCGCAGGCGATCGCCGTCGATCGTGACGACGCCGAGCTTGCGCAACAGGTTCTGACCCAGCAGCGATACCGGCAGCCCGTTCTGCGGCACCGCCGCATCGATCCGCGACAGGCGGTGGCCGGCGATGTCGATGTCCTGCAACGTCGTCCACGCCATCGCCGATGCCCCGTTCGCGGTCCGCACGCGCGACTGGAACCCGCCGTGTTTGAGGTCGACGCCGACCGCGGCCGCATCCTCGCGGGTCAGCATCACGACACTGGCGCCGGTATCGACCAGGAAGCGGACGTTATGTCCGTTGACCCGTCCGGTGACGTAGAACAGCCCGTCGGGCGCGCGGGCGAACTCGACCGCCTCGATCGCCGGCATGTCCGGTGCGGCGCGCGCCACCGGTTCCGCCTGCGGGTCGTCGATACGGGCCGCCGGGGCGACGGCGCCGGTCAGAACCATCGAGATAGCGACCCCGACAAGCACGAGACGCGTTGAGGAAAAGACGGTCTGCATGACCGCGGTTCTGCCATGCAGACCCTAATATACCGTTGCGGGGACGGACCGGCGCCCGCGGCACAACGTCATCGATCGACAGGATAATCCCTATGGCTCGGGGCCGCCGGTGGCCGCCGGCGCGACGCGATGGTCACGCGATCAGGGGTCACGCGATCAGGGGCGGGTCGCCCTGTGGCGCGGTGTCGACGGACCGCGCCGCGTCGCGGCGCAGCAGCCGCAGCCTGCGCCGGGTCAGAAGCGCGGCGATCACCAGCAGCAGCACGGCCACCGCCAGCTGCCCGGCCCCCGCGACATAGGGCCAGGTCAGCGCATTGCGATCGGGGTACAGCACATAGGCATCGGGTGCGACGCGAAAGCCGGCATCGCGATACAGATGCACGATCGCGGGGGGCAGGCTCCCGCGACGCAGCACGCCGACGCGCTCCTCCGCCATCGACCGCAGGTCGTCGGGCGACTGGCTGGTTTCGGCGAAGACGGTGACGATCGATGTCGGCCGCGCATTGGCGGGCTGGACGGGCACGAAGCGATAGTCGCGCCGCGCGACCAGCACGTTCTGGCGGAAGGTCGCGGTCCGGTCATGCCGGTACTGGCCGATCAGGCGCGTCGCCCCTTCGGACAGGACGGGAATCGGGGTGGGGACGGGGGCGCGTCCGGGTGCCGCGCCCACCTCGACCCGCTTCGGCGCGCCGCGGCCATCGGGCAGCATCGCGAACTGGACGAGGAGGATCAGCGTCGCGATACCGAGCAGCGCGGCAAGGACGGTCAGGACGCGCAGCATCCGCTCCGATCGCTGGATCACCAGCGTATCGGTGCGCACGCCCCGCGCCACGTTGAACCGCCGGATCGCAAATCCCAGCAAAAACAGACCAGGTAGCGCGAACAACCCGAACAGCACCAGGAAAGTCATCGCCGGAAACGCCTGGCCGAGATGATCGAACTGCCATTCGTTCAGCGCCTCGACGAACCCGGTGTAGGTGGTCGATTGCACGATCGCGACGATCAGGACGAGCGCAACCCAGCCCAATGCAAAGCCCACGGCGATTTTCGTCCATCGGCCAATGGCACGAGAGGCAGTTGCAGCGGTCAAGTCATCCCCTTTGTAATATTCCGGTTCGTCGTTCGTGTAACACTACAGGGTTGTTAACGGTGCAACAACCATTGCAGGGTGGCCCGCTATTATGAATCCGTGCCAAAGCCGGATTGATAGCGCACCCTGACCGATGCCCGCTCTGCCGCGACGAGGCGCCGGACGACGTCCTCGCGTTGCTGGCGGACCAGCGCCTCGCGCGCCGCGGCAAGGGTGTCGGCAGGGGATTGATCGACCGGGCGCGAACCGACGATCCGCACCGTATGGCCACCGACCATCGTCGTGGTGCCCGTACCGGCCGCCAGCAGCCGCCGCGCCTCGCCGCCATCCCCCAGCGTCGCGGTGTCGATGGTGCGGCGCCCGCCCTCATCCGCCACCTCGACCAGCCGTCGCCCGGCGAACCGCCAGTCGTGCGCCGCGGCGAAGCCACGCACCGCGGCATCGCCGGGCGGGGGCAGCGTGCCGGCGACCTCCTGCACCGCCAGCGTCGCCAGCGTCGCCTCGCGGAAGCGCCGCATCGCCGCCAGATAGTCGGGGGTCAGGTCCAGCCGGTCGCGCTTCGCGCGGCGGACGAGCAGCTTGCGGTCGACGATCGCGTTGAGCGTGACCGGTCCGGGCGGCAGGCGGGTCAACGCCGCCTCCACCGCCAGATCGCGCTTGGTGACATCGTCGCCATCGACCGACGCGAGCACCTGGTCGGTCGGCGGTCGGTCCGCGCAGCCCGCCGGCACGATACCGGCCCCGATCCCGACGACGCACGGCACCATGCCGGTCCTGATGATCCGGGCAACCCGGTCGCGCATGCTGTTCATCCCCGCTCCCCGACGCTAGCGTCGCCCCATTGCCGACCACCCTATGTCATCGCCGCGACGGGAGAGCCAGTGGAGACCCCCTACGACTGGACGACGCTAGCGCTGTTCTGCGCGCTGGCGCTGCTGTTCCTGCAGCGGTCGATCGGACCGGCCGTGCCGGGCGATCGCGCCTTGTTCTACCTGCCGCCGGCGCTCGGCTGCATGGCGGCCAACGGCCTCGGCAACGCCGGCCATGATGTCGCCGCCATCGCCGTGATCCTCGCCACGCTCGGCTATGCCGCCTTCGTGCTCAGGCCGTGGGTGCGGCCGCGCTGATCCCGCCCGGCAGCCCCCCCAGCAGCAACGCGCGTGCAACCGGCGCTACGCTGGCGAGCAGCAGCGCGTTGAACCGCACCAGCGCCGCCAGAGCCGCCGGATCGTCGTCGGTCGACAGCCGCACGAGCACGCCATCGGGGATGCGGCGGGAGAGCAATGCGCGCACCGTCACCCAGCGCTGCCCCCACAGGCTGTCCGGAAAGGTGTCGTCGACCCGCGTCCAGTAAAGCAGCCGGTCGTTGCGATCGATGCGCCGCGCCGCCAGCGTCACCGCGTCGATGGCCGGCGTGCCGGGCAGGGTAAGCCGCCGCGACGGGGACAGCGCAAATCCGGCAGGCGGATAGCAATTCTCCGGCCGGTGCAGCTGCAGCGTGTAATCCTGCGCCGCGCCATAGGCGATCAGCAGCGACACCGGGGCGAGGCCCGGGGCGGCATAGGTGCGCGCGACATATTGCTGATAGACGGTCAGGCTGTCGCTGTCGCGATCGGGCAGGACGATCTCGTCCGCCTCACGCCGGCGATAGGCGCCGATGCGCGAAGGGATCGCCGCATCGAAGGCGTGCGGGGTCGGACCGACCGCCCCGTCGGACGGGCGGGGGCGGGCGAACACGGCACCGCCCGCCGCGGCGAGCAGCATCCCGCCGAGCAGCAGGTCGCGCCGGGAAGTATCGTCAGTCGCCACGACGCATGCCTCCAAGCCACCGGGCGATCGGCGTTACCGACAGGTCGATCAACGCCAGCAGCAGCAGTGCGAGCGCCGCCATCGCCAGTCCGGTCGCCATGTGCAGCGGGGTCTCGAGCACGCGCACGCCCCAGACATGGACCGCGACGAGCAGCAGGATGACGCGGATCAGGTTGGTCCCCAGCGCGACCGGGACGATGGCGAGCGCCAGCAGCGCCGCATGGCGCCAGTCGTCGTCGTGGCGGACATGGACGTAGAAGATGCCGATCGCGGCGAGGCTGAACAGCGAGTTCATGCCCGAACAGGCGGCCGCGACCAGCAGCTCATATTGATCGACGAACAGCGAACTGCCCCGCGCCGCGACCTCGATCCCGAAGGCCGCGACGCTGCCGACCGCCTGCATCGCGATCGCGCGCTTGAGGATCTGCACGACCGGATCGACCAGCATGACGGGCGGCGGGATCAGGAACAGCAGATAGACCAGCGGAAACCACAGCCGGCGCAACACCCGTCCGCCATGGCTGGCGTAGAGCAGCACGATCAGCCCGGCCCAGGTCGCGAGCAATGCCCCCGTCAGCATGTTGACCATGCCCGCGACGACGTAGAGCAGCAGGCAGGGCAGCAGCGCGGCGAACGCCACGCCTGCCCGTCCGGGTGCGCGCAGGGCGGCGAACTGCTTCAGCCGAACGCCGAGCAGCCACAGGCCGGTGACGAGGATGATCGGCCCCTGCGCGCCCTGTTCGGTCGTCCACAACCGCGTGGCCATGGCGACGAACACCGGCGCGACCCACAGGACGATCGCGACGAGCAGGAACAGGCGGGGCCACGGCACCACCCGATGCGGTCCGGCCCCGCGGAATAGGAATAGGGTTTCAGCCAATGACGGTCACTTCCTGTCGTGCGACCGTAGGAGCGCCCGGCGAACGCCGCAACGCTCGCGTCAGAGCAGCGAGAGGATCCCGAGCACGGCCAGCCAGCCGGCGACGCCCAGTCCGCCGACGAGGAGCAGGCGGCGGCCCTGCGGGAAGCGTTCGACTTGCGGCGGGTTGGCGCGCGACCATTCGTACACCAGCGATGGATCCAGCTGCCCGCCGAAATCGGCCTCGACGACGGATTGCGCGGTCGAGGGAACGGTGACGAGCCGCGGATCGATCGCCTCGACGAACTCGCAGCCGAAGCCCTCCGCGGTGTGGCGGACGACATAGGCGGCGCGCTGGCCGATGCCCGGAATGCCGATCGTCACCTTTTCCTGCAGGTTCAGCGTGGCCTGCGTCCGCATGCGGAAACCGGTCGCCGACAGATCCTCGACGATCACGTCGATCGGCACGTTGCGGACGTGGCGCAAGGTGCCGGCGACATCGAGTGTCTCGCGGTCCGCCCTGCGGTCGTCTCGAACAAGCTGTGCGGTGAGTGCCATGAATCGAACCCTGTCTAGGTCATCAATACCTAGCCTGACGACGATAAAATAATATTAACGCAGTGCCGTACCGGGCGATCAGGCAACTGGACTGTCCTTTTGCCGACTGATTTCAAGCCGTTCGCGATAGACCGCTTCCAGTCGATCGACCCATATATCCGGCGACAGCGCGATCGAGGGCGTGTTCCCGAATGCCGCCACGCTCATCGCGCGCACCCCGGCCGAATCCCCGGCGGTCCGCCGCAGGACATCGGCGAAGCCCGCGACGTCGCGCGGATCGACGGCCATGCCGGCGCCCGCGGCGACGATATCCTGCGTCAGGAACGCGGTCTCCGCCGCGATGACCGGCAGGCCGCTCCACAAGGCCTCCGCCGCGACCAGCCCGAACGGCTCGGGATAGCGGCTCGGCATCACCAGCGCGCGCGCGCGCCGCGCATGGTCGGCGATGACGGCCGGCGGCTGCTGTCCCATGACCTGCACCTCGGGATAGTCGCGTTCGAGCATGGCGCGCAGCACCCCGTCGCCGATGACCCGCAGCGGCACGCCCGCCGCCCGGCAGGCCGCAGCCGCCAGATCGACACCCTTGGTATCCTCGAGCCGCCCGACGAACAGGACTTCCCGATTGGCCTCCGCCACGATCCTCTCGCGCGTCCATGGCGACACCGGATTGGGCAAGGTCCGGATCGTATCGCCGGGCAGGCCGGCCCGCATCAGGAACGGGCGCATCCGCGCGTGGATCGCGAGGATCGGGGGCGGGTCGAGGCGGCGATAGTGATGGGTCATCACCGCATGCCGCGCCACCCGCCATAGCTTGTGCGCGTAGCGGCGCCGGTCGCAATTCGTCGTGATGCACGGCACCGACATCGGGACGTGCGGGCAGATCGCGCCCGAGCGCAGCAGCGCGAAACTGCCGTTGGGACAGGCGAGGAAGAAATCATGCGCCGACAGCACCAGCCGCGCGCTCACCGGACGCAGCGCCGCGAAGATCGCCGGCGACAGGATCTGCGACCAGCCGTGCAGATGGTAGACGGTCCCGGGCGTGTCATGGGCCCTGATCCAAGCGGCGACATGCTCCCCCGCCGCACGATTGTAGAGCCCGTTCGCCATCGCCGTGACCGTCGAGGAGGCGAGGAGGCGATCCTGCCCGAGGCCGACGACCTCGATGCCCCGGGCGGTGAGATCCGGATTGCGTCCCGCATCGCCGGTCAGGACGGTGACGGCCCGTCCGCGTGCGCCGAGCATCTGCGCCGACAGCAGCGCCAACGCCGTCGCGCCGCCTTTCGGCACGGATATGTCGTTGATGACGACGATGCGATCGATCACCCGCGCCGGTCCACCGCATCGACCAACAGGCCAGCGAGCCGGTCCACATCCGCGCGGCTCCGGGCGATCAGCGCCGCGCGCGCGGCCTCGTCCAGCGGCTCGTGCAGCGCCCGCGCGACCAGCGCGACCAGCGCGTCGAGCGGCATCTTGTTGGGCGTCGCCATGAAGTCGCCGCGCCCTGCCACCGCGAAAAAGCTGTCGAGCTTGGGATCCCAGGACAGGCCGATCGCCGGAATGCCGACGGCATGCGCGGCGATGCAGGCGTGCATGCGATGCGCCACGATCAGCGAACAGCCCGCGATGAACTGCACGAGTTCGCCCGGCGTCGCGACATCGGGCGCACAGGTGATCGCGCCCTTGCTTGCCGCGACGAGCCCGGGTCCGATCCCGTCGCGCAGCCGGCGATCCTCGGGACTGCCATTGGTGAACAACAGGACGCGATGCCCCGCGGCGACCAGCGCCTGCGCGAACCGGCCGAACCATGTCTCGATGTCGCCATGCACATGATCGTCTGCCGCATGGTAGCGGAGCAGGACGGGATGGGTCAGGCACAGTCCGATAGGGCCCCGATCCGGGGCTGCCGCGACGCCGTAGCGTGCAGCGGCCAGCAAGCCGGGATCCTGCGCAAGACCGCTGGCGGGAATCGCGTCCCCGGCGAACAATCGCTTCCAGACCTTCTGCGAACGACGGTCGCGCACCGTCACGTCGACCAGCCGGGCGGTCGCAAAGGCATGACGGAACGCGGCCTTGCCGATCGGCGACCATGTATCGCCGACCCCGACACCGAACACGGCGACCGGCAGATCGCGGCGCGCCGCCTCGTGCAGCGCACTGGCGATCTTGATCGGAAAGTTCAGGTCGGAATCGGCGATCAGGTTGCCGCCCCCCAGAACGACGGCATCGACATCGGCCAGCAGGTCGGCATAGCCGCGCCGCAGCCTGTAGCGGACCAGCAGGCTCAGCATCGCATAGGTCAGCGGATAGCGCAGCATCGTCGGCAGCCGCTGGATCAGGCTCAACAGCGGCCCGCGAAACGCATTGCCGCCCGAAAAGGCGGTCCGCCCGGCCAGATCGACCGACCGGATCTCGATGCGATGGCCGCTGTCCTCAAGCGCACGCTCCAGGCACTCGGAGAGCAGCCCGTCTCCCAGATTCGGGCTGAATTTGACGTTGAGCAACGCGACCTTCACTCAGACTCCCCGGATGCGGACGATCCGCTTCTTGCCGCGGGATACGAGCATATGAAGGGCATTGCCGACCGATGGCCTAAACAGCAAGGTGCGAAGGCGCAACACTTCCTGCGACGGATCGCCATCCGGACCCGATGACATAAATGATCGATGGTCCGGACCGCACAGGAATCCCGGTCCTTGGCCGCCTGTCCATTCGTCAAGAACGGATGCCGATCCGCGCGTTGGTGCGACGCGGGGCGCCAATGCTTAACCGCTGTTTACCATAAAACCGGACTGGTTCTATTTTATCGACCTCATCGCCCGCAATATTCGGATAACCATCGCTCCCGTCAGCCCCGTGTCCGTATCGCAGGCGAGACACCGTAAAGAGCATCTCGACACGAATGATGCCCGATCAAGAGCTTAGACATAGCGAGTATTGGCCCGCGATCGCCTCAATAGCGCATCGTTCATATCCGGCAGCAATTGCATGGAAAATAATAGACATGGCGCCACCCGGACAATTCCCCCCTCGGCACATCGCTGCCGATCGTGTAACATCATGAAATCTCTGATCCGACAGCGTCCGCATGCGATCATGTCCGGAAAGGACTGACCGGTTGCGCCACCCGGCACGGGCTGGTTAATTTCGCTTGCATAAATGATCTTGTAACGTTTAGGGATTAGAGCAATCCTACACTCCGGCTAACCAACGCCCCTTGTGTCGAGTGATCGTGTAATTGGTGGTGTGAGACAGGCATGTGAGTGGTCATGAACTTGCAGTGTCGGGTGCATCCATCGATCCCCAGCAGCGTCACGAAAAGCCCGTTCCGTCGATGCGGACCAGTTTGGTAATCATCCGCAATCTGGATATTATCCTGTCCGGTCTCGCCTTGCTGTTCCTGCTGCCGGTCATGGTCGTTCTGGCGATCGTGACCTGGGTGGGCGATCCGGGGCCCATCTTCTTCGGCCATGTCAGGATCGGGAAGAACGGGCGCAGCTTCCGGTGTTTCAAATTCCGCACGATGGTGACGGATGCGGAGCAGCGCCTGATGCACTTGCTGGAGACGGACCCCGTCGCGCGCGCGGACTGGGAGCGCGATCGCAAGCTGACCAACGATCCCCGGATCACCGGCATCGGTCGCTTCATGCGCAAATCGAGCCTCGACGAACTGCCGCAGCTCTGGAACGTGATCTGTGGCGAGATGAGCCTCATCGGTCCGCGCCCGATCGTCCAGGCCGAGGTGCCCCGTTACGGCCGCTATATCGCCGATTACATGGCGACGCGTCCCGGCATCAGCGGTCTGTGGCAGATCAGCGGGCGCAACGACGTCAGCTATCGTCGGCGTGTCGCTCTCGATGTGGCATTTGCCCGGTCCCAGTCGCTGAAACTGTATCTGCGTATTCTGGTGCTGACCGTACCGGCCGTATTGTTCCAGCGCGGATCCTACTGACCGGCCCGAGGCCGGATATGCCGGAGGCCGCAACCCCGCCCGGTGAGCGGGGATTGCGGCCGGTCCTTGCGGCTAGAGACTGACGGCTGCGATCACGGCGGCCCAGAGCATGCCGGACAATGCCAGGGCGATGAGGAGTCCTCGCGGCGCTTCTATCGGTTTGCGGCTCGAGGCCCCGATCGAGCTACCGCTCGCCTGCAGGCGCGCCAGATGCGGCATGCCCTTGATGCGATGGTGACGGATGCGAACCGTCGTTACGACGCGCTCTTTCATAACCTCTCCATATTATCCCGCTATCAACGGTCGGTTCGATATGTTGTTCCGTTTCAAGACAGTCAAGCGATTGATGACCATACTCACGCCGGCGATCGGGTATCGGAAAATAAGGTTCTGGCGGGATACCGCCTTCAGGGTCAGGCGCGGGAGCCAAGGATGAGCGGCCGGACATGGGTGCGTGACAACGTTTTTTCGATCGGCAAACGCGCCCTCGGACGGACGGAGATCGCCCGCTATTTCGCTACGGAATCCGACCGCCGCCTCAACATCGGATGCGGCGGCAACCGCATTGCCGGCTGGCTCAACGTCGACCGGTTTCCCCCGCCCGGCGCCACCTTCGTCGATGCCGCCAGGCCATTGCCGTTCGCCGATGCGGCCTTCGGCGCGATCCTGTGCGAGCATATGATCGAACACATCCCCAAGCCGGCTGCGATCGGCCTGCTCGGTGAGATGCGCCGCATCCTGCGGCCGGGTGGAATGGTCCGAATCGTCACGCCCGATCTCGACTGGTTCTCGCGCCGCATTCTCGAACCGGTCCCCGCCGATGCCGACGACGACGCCTATCTCGCCTTCCTGACCCGCTGGCACGGGCAGGCCGGGCTGTCATGGTGCGATGCGATCAACCTCTGCTTCTCCGAGCACGGCCATTGCTACATCTGGAGCATCGGCGAGTTGCGCAGACGGATGGAGGCCGCAGGCTTCGTCGATATCGTCGCGACGCGCGCCGGCCATCCGGATGCCCCGGTCTTTGCCGGTGCAGACGGTCATGGCCGATTGATGGGCGACCGGCCCAATGCCCTGGAGGCCTTTGGACTGGAGGGGCGATTGCCGCTCTGAACCCGTCCGCCGCGCGGGGGCGGCGAGCGGGTCGGTCGAGTCTAGCCGATATGCCCGGAAATCGCCGTGATGAAGGCGGTCACCGGCTCGCGGAATATCACCGCCACCGCAATGAAGGCGGCGGGCCAGCGCAAGGCCTCGATCAGGCGAATCGTGAACCGTTTCCAGTCCATCTGGCCGATATCCTCCAAAATTCGTCTCCCCCGGTTCGCAAAACTTGGCCTGTCATAGCGTTCGGCCGGCAAAAGACATTAACAACTTTCGGCTACACCGGCGGCATGGCCACGAAACCCAGCACATCCTATCCGTCCTGGCTGGCGCAGGAAGAGCGCAAGTCCGATCGCGTCGCCGTCGCATGGCAAGCGACGATCTCATCGGTCAAATTCGATGCCGAAACCTGCGCGATCCGCGACATCACGCAACTGGGCTGCCGGATCGCGCTGGCCCATGGCGTCAGCGTCGGCACCTATGTGACGATCGACCTGCCGCAGACCGTCCGCCTCGAAGGGTGGGTCGCCTGGAACAGAGGCGGCGAGATCGGCGTCGATTTCAGCCACCCGCTGCCCGCCGAGCTTTTCGCCGGGATCATCCACCGCAACGGGGATGCCGCGGCGAACCGGTAGGGGAGTAGAAGGGTAAAGCCCGCGCTTACCCTCTTCCCGCCGCATCCTCCCGCAACCCGGGGCGTTTGGTCCTGACGCCGCGATGCCATTCGCCACAGCGGCGCGGAGTATGGCGTCATGCGGATAGCACCTATGGTCCCGATCGCGTTGGCGATGATCCTCGCCGGCTGCGGCGACGACGGGGGCGGCGGTACGCCCGGCCCCGCGCCCATGCCGACACCCTCGCCGACCGCCACCGCGACGCCGACCCCGCCGGTCACCGTGGTCAACCAGCGCGTCGTGGCGAGCTTCGACAATCCCTGGGCGATGGTGTTCCTGCCCGACGGACGCATGCTCGTCACCGAAAAGCCGGGCCGGTTGCAGCTGGTGACGCAGGCGGGCGCCAAGACGCCGGTCGCGAACGTGCCGCGCGTCACCTATTCGGGGCAATTGGGATTCCAGGACGTCGTGCTCGACCCCGGCTTCGCCAGCAACAGCCGCATCTGGATCAGCTATGCCGAACCGGCGACCGGCGGCCAGCAGCTTGCCGTCGCCCGCGCGACATTGGTCCCGACCGGAACGCCGCGGCTCGACGACGTGACGGTGATCTGGCGCGCGACACCGGCGACGACCGGCGGGCAGCTCGGCGCCCGGCTCGCCTTCGCACCGGACGGGCGGACCTTGTTCATCAGCAGCGGCGAGCGCCAGCAGGGGACGCCCGCGCAGGACCTGTCGGGGACGCTGGGCAAGATCGTGCGTATCGCCCTCGACGGCACCGCCGCGGCGGGCAATCCGTTCGCGAGCACCGCCAATGCCCGGCCCGAGATCTGGTCGCTCGGCCATCGCAATCCCTACGGCCTCGTCTTCGCCAGCGACGGCCGCCTGTTCGAATCCGAGATGGGGCCGGCGGGCGGCGACGAATTCAACCTGATCGAACCGGGCAGGAACTACGGCTGGCCGCGCGTGTCGGAGGGCGACAATTACGACGGCTCGCCGATCCCGCGCCACGCCAGCAACACCGCTTATGCCGCGCCATTGGTCAGCTGGACGCCGGTGATCGCGCCGGGCGGGATGATCCAGTATCGCGGGACGGCCTTTGCAGGCTGGACCGGCGACTTCCTGCTCGCCGGGCTGGCGCAACAGGGCATCGTCCGCGTCCGCGTCTCGGGCAACACCGCCAGCGAGGTGGCGCGCATCGGCCTCGGCAACCGCATCCGCGAGGTCGAGGAGGGGCCGAACGGCTCGCTCTGGGTGCTGCGCGACGGCGATGGCGGCGCCCTGGTGGAACTGACCCCGCGCTGAGAGACACCCGTCACCCGTACAGCCGCTCGTCCCACCAGATCGGTTCGGGCAGCTCCCAACGGATCCCCGCCGCATCGGGATGGCGCGGGTTGATGAGGATGTTGCGGTCGAGCCGGGCCGGGATCGACGGCACCAGCAGCAGCGCGCTGCGCGCCTCCGCATGCCAGGCCTCGCCGAACGCCTTGCAGATGCCTTCGTCCTTGCCGTCCCAGCCGGGGTGCGCGGGCGGGCGGAAGATCTCGTAGCGGGTGCCGTTGGGGATGGTGATGCGGATATAATGCTGGTTGGGCGGCAGCACGCCGTTGGCGTGGACCAGCTTTTCCAGCATCGCGGTCGAATAATGTTCGGACGTGTAGATCACCGGGCTCGCCGGCGTGTTCCAGCGGCCGGGATAGAGGCGCGCGCCCTCGCTGTCGTAGATCGGATGCGCGCCGTCGGGATCGCCGATGCGGTAGCAGGTGAGGACGCGGTCCGTCGTCTGGCCGCTCATGCGCCCCCGCCATAGGCCGCCCGCCCCAGCAGGTTGATGACGAGGTCGGCGCCCGGCCCGGTCGCCAGCGCGACGTCGAGCGGCGCCTTGCCGTCGAGCATCGGATGCGGGCGGCCGAGGAATTCGCGCGCCTTTTCGGGCACCCGATAGATGTCGAGCGCGAAGCTGAACACCTTGGCGAGCCGCGCCAGCCGGTCGCCCTCCTCGCTGGTCAGCCGCTGCGAGGAGGATTTGCGCCGGCGCTCCAGCGTCGCCTTGGGGATCAGCCGGAACTTGAAGCGGGGATCGTCGGGCGCGACGCTGTCGGCGAGCCGGTCGAGCGCCGCCACCGGCAGTCCGCCCTCGATCGAATAGGCCAGCGCCAGCCGCGACGCCGGCCGGGCGGCCGCGACGCCGAGCAGCGCTTCGATCGATGCCATCTGCGTCGCCATGCCATATCTCCGGTTTCAATTGATGCCTATATACGCCTCATCTGGTGCAACGGCAAGCCACTCACGCCTCGTCGCGCGAGAGCGGCTTGCCTTTGGCGGCGATCTGCACCGGCTTGCCGATCACCGCGCGGCCCTCCGGCCAGCGGCGGGCGACGCAGCGCCCCTTGGCGATGCGCGCGATGGTGACCGCATCGCCCTGATTGCCGCCGAGCACGTGATAGGCGGCGGCATCCTCGCCGACGTAAAAGCCGACATGGCCGCCACCCGGCCGCTCGAATACCAGCACCGCCCCCGGCGCCAGCCGTTCGGGCCGCAGCGCCAGTCCCCAGTCCGCCCAGGACAGCGCCCGCACCGCGATCGGCGCCGCCCCGATCCCGTCCTCCGCCAGACAGGAGGCGACGAACACGCCGCACCACGGCACGCTGTCGGCATTGTAGAGCATGCCGAGCACGCGGGTGCCGAGCCGCTTCGCCCAGCCGAGGATGGTCGCATTGTTCGCCGCACCGGCCGCCTCGCGCGTGCCGAGCCGCGCGCGCGCCGCCTGCAGCCAGGCCGGTTCCTTCGCCACATCGTGTCTCCCGTCCTGTATCCGTCTTCTGTCGCAGCGCTTGTCGCCCAGCAATCATCCGATAGACGGGGGCGATGGATCTCGACGACCAGTTGCGCCGCTATTTCGGCACCGACGACCTTGCCGCAGTGCCGCCCCCGGCGCTGGCCGCGGGGATCGAGCATATGCGCGTCGACCTCGGGCTGGAGCGGGACCGGTCGCGCCGCTTCGCGCTATGGACCTTGCTGCACATGCTGGATGCCGCGCCGGACCTCGACGTCGCCTTCGCCGATCCCGCCGATCGCGACGCCGCGCGCAACTGGATGGACCTGTCCGCCCGGCTGACGCCCGACGAACCCTGATCGGCATTCGCGTCCGGGGCGATGGGTTTCCGGCAGAAGAAGATGTGGTTCGCGCGGAGGCGCGGAGGACGCAGAGGTGCCGTGCTCGCGGCATTGGCGGTCCTTCGCATCATACCATCGCGAGTGACAGGGCCTCGCTGCCGCGCGCACTCTTCAGGTGCGATAGAGGGCGATGCCCAGCGCCAGCATGCCGGCCATGGCGACGAAGAGGAAGACGATCATGACCATGATCGTCCGGCGCACGAGGGGGCGGTTTTCCATGCCGGCGACCCTAGCCCGGTTCCCGGCCGCGCAGCACCCGGATTAACCATCGGCGCGAACACGCGATTTCGCTTGCCGTCGGCGCCACGAGCGTTCACGCCATCCTCTGGTCACTACGGAGACCGGCGCCCCGTCCTACGGACAGCACCCAAGGCGGGGCGCTACCTGTCACAATCCCCCCTGGAAGACGAAGGCGAAGCGCAACGGCGCTGCCCGCCCGACGCCGCGCGCCGGCGTCACCGAAACCAGGGTCAGCGTGCCGTCGGCGATGACGACGGGCACGCCGAGCACCAGATCGACCCGCTTCGACCAGGCCCCGCCATAGACGGTCGCGCGCAGCACGACGCGGCCGGCCCGGACGCAGGTCGTCCCCACCGGGCAGCGGCTGTCCTCGATCACGCGGTCGGGCCGCACCCGCGGGCCGCCGGCATAGGCCAGCTGGCCGATCCGGACGGGGCCCTCGACCGCGGTCGCGCTGCACCCGGCCAGCGTCGCCAGCAGAAGCGCCGCCAGCCGGTTTCCCGTCGTCACGCGCTACGTGCCGAGCGGATCGAACATGTCGTCGGGATCGACGTCATGCGTCGCCTGCGCATGCACGTCCGCCTCGGTTTCGGGTCCCAGTGGCGCGCTGTCCGGCTGTTCCGCGGGTTCGGGATGGTCGGGGTCGGCGATCGTCATTGCTCGTGCGGGTCCTTGACGAACCCCTCCAGATCCTCGGCCTCGAGATCTTCCTGCGGCGTTCCCTCGTTGGCGGCATCGTCGTCGGCATCGCTCGGGGGCGTGGGATCGTCGGGCATGGTGCGTCCTTTCAGTGGAAAGTCATCAACGGCCGACCCGCCGGATCGGCCCCGATCCCCGCACGCATGCGTTGACCGATATTCGTGAGAAGGAGTGCAGCATGACCGACGATCCCGCCACCCGGCCCGACCCCGACACGCCCGCCACGCCCGCCGACGCCGTCGCCCGCCCCGAACAGCCGCCGATGGACGACGATGCGGCGGAGATCGAGGCAGAAAACGAGGCGGCGAAGCTCGGCGACTTCGCCTGACCAATTCTGTTCAGCATAAGTGAATCCGGCCACTGTAAAATCGCGCCATGGCCAGGCGACCGAACAGCACGCGTGCACGCCGCCCCGTCGATCCGGATCGTCGGACACGGGCGGGGCGCGAGACGCTGTGGCAGCGGATCAGGCGCTGGTGGCGGGTGATCCGGACCGGCTTCTGACGCGGCGGATCAGTGCAGCGACGGCGCGGTCGCATCGCCCTCGGCGATCAGGCGGCCGATCAGCTGGCGCAACGCGTCATGCGACACCGGCTTTTCGACGACCGTCGCATCGTCCGGGCAGCCGGTGAGATGTTCGGGATAGCCGGTGACGTAGAGCACCGGGATGCCGGGGCCGCCGGCGGTGATCCGCGCGACCGCGGCGACGCCCGAACCGTGGCGCAGCTTGACGTCGGCGATGATGACGCAGGGCGCCTGCCGGATCGCCGCGGCTTCCGCAGCGGCCTGCGTATCGACCACCTCGACACTATGCGCGCCCGCCAGCACCGCCGCGTCTGACACGAACTGGCCGAACAGGTAGGAATCCTCGATGACCAGGACGTGCGGGGTCGCGGCCGGCGGGGTCGGGGTCAGGGCAGGGGACATGGCGGCTCCGTCATCTTGCATGACAAAATGCCTTTGCCGGTCAAAGCGTTCCGCCAGCGCAGGCACGCATCAGGGGTCGTCCGCGCCCTCCGGCTCGGGCGGCGCGGGATCGCACAGGGCGATCGTATCGGCCTCCTCCGACACCGCGAACCCCACATCCTCCAGCGCGAGCTTGAGGTGGATGCGGGTGAGGTGATCGGGCTCCTTGAACGAAAAGACGCATACTGGTTCGAAAAGCATCCGCCGCCAACGGCAGGCGCGATTCCCCGTTCCATTCGTTAACCATCATAATGGTTTAACCTGCGGCGAGCCGTTGCGTGCGGAGGATGCCGTCAGCGCGCCTCCCTGCCGATCAGCGCCGCGGCCTCCTGCGTCGCGGCCGCGGTCGTGGTCTCGCCGGACACGAGATCGTCCGCCAGCAGCATCAGTTCGTGCGCAGTCGTCGATCCCGTGTCGGCGACCTCGCCCAGCGTCACGCCGCGCCGGCGATCGATCGCCGCATCCCATTGCCGGCGGACCGCGGCCCAATATTCCCCGGTCTTCGCCCAATAGGCCTCCGCCGCGGCAACCGGGAAATCGCTCGCGGGGACGTAGGTGTTGACGACATATTCGTGGACGAAGGTGACCGGGCGGCCGTCTTTCGCACCGATCTTCGCATTGTCCTGTTCGTGCACCCAGCCGTTCGGCGTCAGCACATGGCGGTTGCTGCCGACATAATGGTCGTAGGGCACGCCGCGGGTCGCATCGCGGCGGGCGAGCGGACGACGGGTCTCGTCGCTGGTCCAGCGCGTCGCGCCATCGTCGTAACGCCAGCGGCCGATCCCGCCGTAGCGCGGGGAATCGTCGGTCTGCCATACCGTCTGCGCCCAGGCGCCGCGCCGCTCCGCCTCCGGCACCGCGCGCTGCGTCCAGCGCCCCGGGCCCGTGTAGACAAGTATACGTGTCGGCTCATAGGCCCAGTCCTGCCGCCAGTGCTTGATGACCATTGTCTTGCCGTTGCCGTCCGCGACGACGAGCAGATGCTGGAGCACGACGCGATCGGGCGTGTCGACCAGCACGCGCACCACCTCGTGACCGCCGCTCAGCTTGGCCGGAAACGGCGTGTAACCGGCGACGAGCGGCGTCGTCTCGCGCATGTCGAACGTCACCTTGAACGTGCCCGCCATCGCGAGGATCGCGGCATGATCGCGCGCGCGGTCGCCATATTGGGCGGCCTGAAGAGAGGTCTGCGCCTGCGCCGACGCGGCGAGCGCGACCGGCGACACGGCGAGCGCGAAGGCCAGGAGATAGCGGGTCATGGTCATGTCCTTTTAGAAGCTGAGGCTGAGCGAGGCGCCGGCGTTGCGCCCCGGCTGCGAAAAGGCGTCGCGGATGGTCGAGCTGGCGGTCAGCCCACGCACGTCGCTCCACCAGAAATATCGGCGATCGGTGATGTTGAAGATCCCGGCGCGCACCGTCGCACCCTCCATCACCCGCAGGCTCGCGGTCGCGTCGAACACCCAGAAGCCGTCCGGCGTGAAGCAGGCGGTGGTCGCGGTGTTGCAGCTGTTGTTGGTGTCCGACCGCCGCTTGCCCGCCGCATGCGTCGCCGCCACCTCGGTGCGGAACGGCCCGCCGTCGGGCTGGTAGAACAGGCCCGCCACGACCTTGACCGGCTCGATACTGTCGAGCGGCTGCGTGCCGGCGACGCCCGCGGTGCGCATCGTCCCCTTGGCATAGGAGGCCGCGGCGCGGACGCCGATGCCGACAGCCGACCGCAGCTCGCCGCGCGCCTCCAGCCCCTCGATCTTTACCCGGCCGCGGTTGATATATTGGTAGACCGCCGGGTTCGCCGCGGTGAAGGCACCGGACACCTGGACCTGGTCGATGAAGTCGCGGAAGCGGCTGCTGAACGCGGTGCCGCTCAGCGACCAATGCGCGCTGTTCAGGCGCACGCCGCCCTCGATGCTGCGGCTCGTCTCGGGCTTCAGGTCGGGGTTGGGGATCGAGCGGTAATTGGCGACCAGATTGGCGAAGCCATTGTTGATCTGGTTCGGCTCGGGCGGCTTGAAGCCCTGCCCGTAATTGGCGAACAGGCGCACGCCCTCCACCAGCTTCGCCACCGCACCGATCCGCGGCGTCCACTTCGATCCGCTCTGCGTCCTCGGGGTGAAGGTGGTGAACAAGGGATCGGCCTGCGGATCGAGCCGGTAATGGTCGTAGCGGATCGCCGGGAACAGCGTCAGCAGCCCGTCGCCGATCGCGATCTCGTCCTGCGCGAACACGCCGATCAGTTCATAGTCCGTCGTCGGAAAGGCACGGGTCGGATAGGTCTCGCCCGCCGGCGGCACCGTGCCGTCTCGCACACCCGTCTGGCGGGTGTGCGAGTAATCGGCGCCATAGGCGAACAGATGGGTGAGGGGGCCGGTCGCGGTGCGGCTCTCCAGCTGCAGCGTGCCGCCATAGACGCGGTTGTCGAAGCGATTGATGCGGATGCGGTCGGCCGCGGTGTTGCGATCCTCCCAGCCGGTCTGCACCGTGCCGCTGTCCTGATAATAGGCCGCGGCGCGGATGCCGCTGACGATCCCGTCGCCGGTGTAGCGATAGTCGATCGTGCCGCGAGTCCGCGCCACCGTGTCGTGCGCGCGCAGCCCCAGCACCGAGGTCGCGGCGAGCGGCGGTTTGGCGATCGCGCTCAGCACGTTCGTGTCGACCGCCGAGGCGAAGCGTTCGTAGGTCGCGCGCACCCGGCTGTGATCGTCGGGGGTCCACACCAGCCGGGCGAGCAGCGCGTTCGATGCCACGTCCTGCGGATTGGGTGCGGTGCGATCGGTGGTGGCGCTGGCGTTGGTGCCGCGGTTCTCCACCTCATGGCCGTCGCGGCGGGTATAGGCGACCATCGCCTGCACGTCGCCCTGCCGCCCGGCGACGACGAAGCCCTTGGTCCAGGCATCGTCCGATCCGTCGTAACCGACGCGCACGCCGCCCCCGACGTCCGCCCCGTCGCGCAGGAAATCCTGCGGGTCCCTGGTGATGAAGCTCACCGCGCCCGCCACCCCGTCGCTGCCGTACAGCGCCGACGCCGGCCCGCGCAGGATCTCGACCGAGCGGACGAGGTCGAGGTCGACGTAATCGCCGCGCCCGACCGATTGCGCGCCGAAGCTGAACCCGTCCGGCACGCGCACGCCGTCGACGGTGATGAGCACGCGGTTGCCCTCCAGCCCGCGGATGTTGAAGCCGCTGTCGCGGTCGCGCCCGGTCGCCGCGCCCGCCGCGGTGAAGCGCGCCGGCGCGCGCCGCACCGCGACCCCCGGTTCGTAGCGGACCAGATCCTTGATGTCGGTGACGAGGCGGTCGTCGATCGCCTTCGCATCGATCACCGACACCGTCTGCGGCACGTCCTCGACCCGCTTCTCGCCGCGCGTCGCGGTGACGGTGATGTCGGTGCCGCTATCGGTGCCATCGGTGTTCGCGGCCGGCTGGACGCTGACCTGCGTCCGCGCGCCGTCCACCTCGCCCCGCGGCCCTTCGGCGAGCGGCGCCGCAGCAAGCGGCGAGGCCGCGACAAGAAACCCCGCAACGGCCGTGCCGCGCAGGAGGTGAGCGATCGTCATATGCCTTCCCCTTTGATGCGACGTCAGTTATTGAGAATCACTAGCGTTATCAAGAGGGGTTTTGCGATGCGTGTTTCGACGATGGTTCTGGCGGCAACCGCGCTGCTCGCCGCGCCCGCTGCGGCGCATATGCCCTATCTGCTGCCGGCGCTGTTCGACGCGGGCAGCCGCGACCGGCTGACGCTGGAGGCGGCGTTCACCGAGGATGCCTTCCGGCCGGAGGTGGCGATGCGCGATGCGCCGTTCGAGGTCACCGCGCCCGACGGCACGACCACGCGTCTTGCCGCGCCGCTGCTCGCCGGCGACCGCACGCTCGCCGAGGCGGCGCTGCCCGCGGACGGGATCTACCGCCTGTCGTCGGGCCAGCGCGCCGGCCGGATGGGTAAAATGTACCGCACCGGTGCCGGCTGGGCGATGATCGGGGAGGGCGCCGCGCCGCCCGCGGGAGCGGCGCTGGTCGACGTGCGCAGCATGACGCTCGCCGACGCCTATGTCCTGCGCGGCCGCCCCGGCACGCAACGCGGCGCGCTCGCCCCGCGCGGCAGGGCGCTGGAGATCCACCCGCTCGCCGACCCCACCGCGATCGCCCCCGGCACCGCGCTCCGCGTCGCCGTCCTCTACGACGGCAAGCCGCTCGCCGGCGTCCCCGTCGCGCTGTTCCGCGAAGCCGGCCTCTACGACGGCCGCAAACAGCCGGCATCCGCCACCACCGACGCGGCCGGCATTGTCGCGATCACCGCCCCCGACGCCGGCCGCTACCTCCTCCTCGTCCGCCACCGCCCCGCCACCCCCGGCCCGGACGGCGCGCACGCGAGCTACACCACGACGCTGGCGTTCGAGGCGGGGTAAGGGGACCCGTCCCCCCATCAACCGTTCCAACTATACGCGCGCACTATGCGATGAGCCGGAATCGCTCTCGCATTGCTACGCGCGACGCGCCTAATCGCATGCCCCTCAAGAGGTACGAGCGGGGCGTGTCATGAATATCCTATCTGTCGCGGCCGGGGCGGTGTTGGCGGTATCGCCGTCCGCCGTGCAGGCGCAATCGGCCGCGGGCGATGCCGCGCCACCGGCCGCGGTCACCGTCAGCGGATCGGCGGCCATCGTCTCCGACTATCGCTTCCGCGGCGTGTCGCAGTCGGACCGACAAATCGCGGTGCAGGGCGGGATCACGCTCGCGCAGGCCAGCGGCGTCTATGGCGGCGTGTGGGCGTCGAACCTCGCCGGCTGGGGCACGTTCGGGGGCGCCAACATGGAGCTCGACCTGATCGGCGGCTACAAGGCGACGCTCGCCGGTAACGCGACGCTCGACGTCGGGCTGACCTGGTACATGTACCCGGGCGGCGCGGCGAAGACCGATTTCGCCGAGCCGTACGCCAAGCTCACCGGCACCACCGGCCCCGCCACGCTGACCGCCGGCGTCGCCTATGCGCCCCGGCAACAGGCGATCGGCAAATGGTATGCCACCGGCGCCGATGCCGCGGCGGGCGTCTACACCGATCCCGGCGACACGGACGACAACCTCTATCTGTGGGGCGACGGCGCGGTCGCTCTGGCGGGGACGCCGTTCACCGCCAGGGCGCATATCGGCCACAGCCGCGGGCAGGACGGCCTCGGCCCCAATGCCACCGCGGTATCGCCGACGGGGGATTATTGGGACTGGTCGCTCGGCGCCGACGCGACGTGGCGCAACCTGACCCTGTCGCTCGCCTACGTCGACACCGACATTGCCGCGCGCGAATCCGCCTATCTGCGCCCCAGCTTCAGCAAGGGGCAGGACGGCACCGGCAGCATCGCCGGCAGCACCGCGCTCGTCGCGCTGACCGCAGCTTTCTGAGGAGCATCGGCTGATGGACGACCTGCTCTGGATTCTCGTCATGCTCGGGCTGGTGGCGGCGACGCTCGCCTACGCCCGGCTGTGCGACGACGCATAGGAACCCCGCCATGACGCTCGACCTCTGGCTCGCGGCGCTGACCGCGCTCGGCCTGCTCGCCTATCTGGTGGCGGTCCTGATCCGCCCCGAACGCTTCTGAAGGGAGCGACCCATGACTTTCCAGGGCTGGTGCCTGATCCTCGGCTTCGTCGCCATCCTGCTGGCGCTGACCAAGCCGATCGGCCTGTGGCTGTTCGCGCTCTACGAAGGCCGCCGCACCCCGCTGCATGCCGTGCTCGGCCCGGTCGAGCGCGGTTTCTACCGGCTCGCCGGAATCGATCCGCACGCCGAGCAGGGCTGGCGCCGCTATGCCGTCCACCTGCTGGCGTTCAACGTCGTGCTGATGGCCTTTACCTATGCGGTGCTGCGGTTGCAGGGCGTGCTGCCGGGCAATCCGCAGGGGCTCGCCGGGCTCAGCCCGCATCTCGCGTTCAACACCGCGATCAGCTTCGCCACCAACACCAACTGGCAGAGCTATGGCGGGGAATCGACCATGTCGAACCTCAGCCAGATGCTCGGCCTGACGATCCACAATTTCCTCAGCGCCGCGACCGGGATCGCGCTCGCCTTCGCGCTGTTCCGCGGCTTCGCCCGGCGTGAATCGAAGGCGATCGGCAATTGCTGGGCCGACATCACCCGCGTCACGCTCTACCTGCTGCTGCCGGTCAGCATCGTCTATGCGCTCGTCCTGATCGCCAGCGGCGTGCCGCAGACCTTTGCCGGCGTCGTCGACGTGTCGACGCTGGAGGGGGCGAAACAGTCGCTGCTGCTGGGGCCCGTCGCCAGTCAGGAGGCGATCAAGATGCTCGGCACCAACGGGGGCGGCTTCTTCAACGCCAACAGCGCGCATCCGTTCGAGAATCCGACCGCGCTCACCAACCTCGTCCAGATGCTGTCGATCTTCCTGATCGGCTTCGGCCTGACCTGGACGTTCGGCAAGGCGGTCGGCAACACCCGCCAGGGCTGGGCGATCCTGTCGGCGATGCTGATCCTGTTCCTCGCCGGCGTCACCGTCACCTATGCCCAGGAAGCGGCCGGCAACCCGGTGCTCCACCAGCTGGGCGTCGCGGGCGGCAACATGGAGGGCAAGGAGGTGCGCTTCGGCATCGCCGCCTCGTCGCTGTTCGCGGTCGTCACCACCGCCGCCTCCTGCGGCGCGGTCAATGCGATGCACGACAGCTTCACCGCGCTGGGCGGCATGATCCCGCTGTTCAACATGCAATTGGGCGAGGTCGTCGTCGGCGGGGTCGGCGCCGGGATCTACGGCTTCCTGCTGTTCGCCATCCTCGCCGTGTTCGTCGCCGGGCTGATGGTCGGCCGCACGCCCGAATATGTCGGCAAGAAGATCGAGGCGCGCGAGGTCAAGCTCGCGGTGCTCGCCATCGCCGTGCTGCCGCTGATGATCCTCGGCCTCACCGCTGTATCGTCGGTGCTGGGGCAGGGGCTCGCCGGCCCGCTCAATAAAGGCCCGCACGGCTTCAGCGAGATCCTCTACGCCTTTACCAGCGCGGTCGGGAACAACGGCTCCGCCTTCGCCGGGCTGACCGCGAACACGCCCTATTACAACGGCCTGCTCGGGGTCGCGATGTGGGTCGGGCGGTTCTTCGTCATCGTGCCGATGCTGGCGATCGCCGGCAGCCTCGCCGCCAAGAAGCACACGCCGGTCAGCGCCGGCTCGTTCCCGACCACCGGCGGCCTGTGGATCGGCCTGCTCGTCGGCATCGTGCTGGTGCTCGGCGGCCTCACCTTCCTGCCGAGCCTCGCGCTCGGTCCCATCGCCGATCATCTCAGCATGATCCGCGGCATCTTGTCCTGAGGGAGCGCCACCGATGGCCCGCTCGACCGCTACATCGCTGTTCACCGCCGACCTGATCGTCCCCGCGATCCGCGACGCGTTCCGCAAGCTCGATCCCCGCCAGCTGGTGCGCAATCCGGTGATGTTCGTCACCGCCTGCGTCGCGCTGCTGCTTACCCTGTTGCTCGGCCTCGGCGCCGACGGGCTGACGCTGGGCTTCAAGCTCCAGCTCGTCGTCTGGCTGTGGCTGACCGTGCTGTTCGGCACCTTCGCCGAGGCGCTGGCCGAGGGGCGCGGCAAGGCGCAGGCGGCGAGCCTGCGCGATACCAAGGCCGAATTGCGCGCCAGGCTGCTGACCGGGGTCGGCGACACCTGGGAGCTGGTTCCCGGCAGCCGGCTGGGGATCGGCGACGTCGTGCTGGTCGAGACCGGCGACCTGATCCCGTCCGACGGCGAGGTGATCGCCGGCGTCGCCTCGGTCAACGAGGCCGCGATCACCGGCGAAAGCGCGCCGGTGATCCGCGAGGCGGGCGGCGACCGCTCCGCCGTCACCGCCGGCACGCGCGTCATCTCCGACAGCATCCGGGTGCGCGTGACGGTCAACCCGGGGCAGGGGTTCCTCGACCGGATGATCGCGCTGGTCGAGGGCGCCGAACGGCAGAAGACGCCCAACGAGATCGCGCTGACCATCCTGCTCGTCGGGCTGACGATCATCTTCCTGATCGCGGTCGCGACCATCCCCGGCTTTGCATCGTACGCGGGCGGATCGATCCCGGTCGCGATCCTCGCGGCGCTGCTCATCACGCTCATCCCGACGACGATCGCGGCGTTGCTGTCGGCGATCGGCATCGCCGGCATGGACCGCCTCGTCCGCTTCAACGTGCTCGCCAAATCGGGCCGCGCGGTCGAGGCGGCGGGCGACATCGACGTGCTGCTGCTCGACAAGACCGGCACGATCACGATCGGCGACCGCCAGGCGAGCGAGTTCCGCACCGTCGGCGGCACCAGCGAGGCGGAGATGGCGGAGGCGGCGCTGCTCGCCAGCCTCGCCGACGAGACGCCCGAGGGCCGCTCGATCGTCATGCTGGCGCGCGAGCGCGGCATCGCCACGACGGCGCTGCCCACGCATGCGGAGGTCATCCCCTTCACCGCGCAGACCCGCATCTCGGGCGTCCGCATCGGCGACACGCTGGTGCAGAAGGGCGCGGTCGATTCGATCCTGCGCGCGCATCCCGGCCTCGGCGAGACCGCCGCGGCGACCGAGCTGCGCCGCATCACCGATGCGATCGCCCGCGCCGGCGGCACGCCGCTGGCGGTGGCGAAGGACGCCGGAGACGGACCGCGGCTGCTCGGCGCGATCTTCCTCAAGGACGTGGTCAAGGCGGGCATCCGCGAACGCTTCGGCGCGCTGCGCGTGATGGGCATCCGCACGGTGATGATTACCGGCGACAATCCGCTGACCGCCGCGGCGATCGCGGCGGAGGCGGGGGTCGACGATTTCCTCGCGCAGGCGACGCCCGAGGACAAGCTGGCGCTGATCCGCCAGGAACAGCAGGCGGGCAAGCTGGTCGCGATGTGCGGCGACGGTACCAACGACGCGCCCGCGCTGGCGCAGGCCGATGTCGGCGTGGCGATGAACACCGGCACGCAGGCGGCGCGCGAGGCGGGCAACATGGTCGACCTCGACAGCGATCCGACCAAGCTGATCGAGGTGGTCGGGCTCGGCAAGCAGCTGCTGATGACGCGCGGGGCGCTCACCACCTTCTCGGTCGCCAACGACGTCGCCAAATATTTCGCGATCATCCCGGCGATGTTCGTCGCGCTCTATCCCGGCCTCGGCGTGCTCAACGTCATGGCACTGGGCTCACCGCAATCGGCGATCCTGTCAGCGATCATCTTCAACGCGCTTATCATTCCGGCGCTGGTGCCGCTGGCGCTGAAGGGCGTCGCCTATCGCCCGATGGCGGCGGGACCGCTGCTCGCGCGCAACCTCGCGGTGTACGGATTGGGCGGTCTGCTCGCGCCGTTCGTGGGGATCAAGCTGATCGACCTCGCCGTCGGCGGGCTGGGGCTGGCGTGATGCCCATCCCCTACGCTTCTCCCTCCGGTTCCCCGGCGAAGGCCGGGCCCCAGTCGGGAAGGCCGACATAACGGAGCGCCATCCTCTCCCATCAATGTCTCCCGACTGGGCCCCGGCCTCCGCCGGGGAACGAAGGTTACAACGAAGGTTACAAGGATTCTCTCATGACCTCCGACCTCACCACCGCCATTCGTCCCGCGCTCGTCCTCACGATCCTGTTCGCAGCCTTGCTGGGGATCGGCTATCCGGTGGCGATGACCGGCATCGGACAGGCCCTCTTCCCGGCACAGGCAAACGGCAGCCTCGTCACCGCCAATGGCCGGGTGATCGGCTCGACCGTCGTCGGGCAGGCATTCGTGTCGGACCGCTATTTCCGGACGCGCCCGTCCGCCGCGGGCAAGGGCTATGACGGGCTCGCCTCGTCCGGCTCGAACCTCGGCCCCGCATCCCGCGCGCTGGTCGACCGCGTCGCCCCCGACGTCGCGCGCCAGCATGCCGGGGGCGTCAGCGGGCCGCTGCCCGCCGACCTCGTCACCGCCAGCGGTTCGGGGCTCGACCCCGATCTGTCGCCCGCCGCGGCCTATGCGCAGGCGCCGCGCATCGCCCGCATCCGCGACCTGCCGCTCGCCCGCGTCCGCGCGCTCGTCGCCGACGGTGTCGCGGACAGCGCGTTCGGCGATCGCCACGTCAACGTGCTCGCCCTCAACCGCGCGCTGGACGCCGCCACCCGCCGATGAACACGGCCGAGCGCCCCGATCCCGACGCCCTGCTGCGCCACGCCGCGCAGGAGGGCAGGGGGCGCCTCAAGATCTTCCTCGGCGCCGCCCCCGGCGTCGGCAAGACGTTCGAGATGCTGTCCGAAGGCGCCGCGCGTCGGCGCGAGGGCCTCGACGTCGTCATCGGCGTGGTCGAAACGCACGGCCGGGCCGAAACCGAGGCGCTGACCCACGGCTTCGAGATCGTGCCGCGCCGCGCCGTCGCCTATGAAGGCCACACGATCCGCGAAATGGACCTCGACGCCATCCTCGCCCGCGCGCCGGCGCTCGTGCTGGTCGACGAGCTCGCGCACAGCAATGCGCCGGGCTGCCGCCACGCCAAGCGCTACCAGGACGTGGAGGAGCTGCTCGCCGCAGGGCTGGACGTCTGGTCGACGGTCAACATCCAGCATGTCGAGAGCCTCAACGACGTCGTCGCCGGCTTCACCCGCGTCCGCGTCCGCGAGACGTTGCCCGATCGCATCCTCGAAGCGGCCGAGGTCGAGGTGGTCGACATCCCGCCCGACGAGCTGATCGAGCGGCTGCAGGCGGGCAAGGTCTATCTGCCGCAGGAGGCGACGCGCGCGCTGTCGCATTTCTTCTCGAGGACCAATCTGTCGGCACTGCGCGAGCTGGCGCTGCGCCGCGCCGCGCAGGCGGTCGATACGCAGATGCTCGAACATGTCCGCGCGCTCGGCATGGGCGGGACCTGGGCGGGCGGCGAGCGCGTCGTCGTCGCGGTCAGCGAACTGCCCGGCGCCGACGGGCTGGTCCGCGCCGCCAAGCGCATCGCCGACGCGCTGCACGCCCCCTGGACCGCGGTGTTCATCGAGACGCCGCGCGTGCAGGGGTTCGGCGAGGACCAGCACCGCCGCCTCGCCGCGGTGATGAAGCTCGCCGCGCAGCTCGGCAGCGCGGTCGCCACCGTCCCCGCCGCCAGCGTCCTCGAGGGCCTCAAGACCTATGCCGCGGAGGCGCGCGCGACCCAGCTGATCGTCGGCAAGTCGCAACGGTCGCGCTGGTTCGAACTGCGCCACGGTTCGATCGTCGACCGGCTGGTGCGCGAGACGCCCGATATCGCCGTCCACGTCCTGCCGATGCCCGCCGCGCCCGTGCGCCAGCCGACCTATCGGCCGCTGTCGGGGCAATGGGGCCGATGGACCGGTTATGCCTGGACCGGCGCGATGGTGCTGGCGATCACCGCGCTCGGCAGCGCGCTGTTCCACATCCTCGACCTCGGCAATATCGCGCTGCTCTACCTATTGCCGGTGATGGCCGCGGCCAGCCTGTTCGGCCTGCGCACCGGGCTGTTCGCCGGCCTCGCCTCCAGCATCGCCTATAACTTCTTCTTCCTGCCGCCGACCGGCACGCTGACGATCAGCAATCCCGAAAACGTCCTGTCGGTGCTGGTGCTGCTCGGCGTCGCGGTGGCGACCAGCCATCTCACCGCGCGGGTGCGGGCGCAGGCCGACCTCGCCGGGGCCAGCGCGCGCGCCAATGCGGCGCTCGCCGGTTTCCTGCGCCAGCTGACCCGGCTCGGCGACGATCGAGCGGTCGCGCAGGCGATCTGCGTCGAGATCGGCCGGCTGTTCGACCTGCGCACCCTGCTGCTGGTGCCGGAGGCGGCCGGCCTCGTCGTGCAGGCGGCGAACGGCGCCGACCACCGGCTGGAGACGATGGAAACGGCCGCGGCGCAATGGGCATATGACACCGGCCAGCCCGCCGGGCGCGGCTCGGCGACGCTCGCCGCCTCGGGCTGGTTCTTTCAGCCGCTGGTCGCAGGCAACCATACTTTAGGCGTGCTCGGGCTGGCGCGCGAATCCGGCCGCGACCCGCTGCGCTCCGATCAATTGCCCCTGTTCGCCAGCCTCGTCGAACAGGCGACCTTGGTGCTCGAACGGCTGCGGCTGGAGCATGAGATGCGCGATCTCGACGCGGTGCGCACCCGCGATCGACTTCGCGCGGCGCTACTCTCCTCGGTCAGCCACGACCTACGCACGCCGCTGACCGCGGTGATCGCGGCCGCGGCGCAGCTCCACCACGGCGCGACGCCGCAGCTGATCGCGACGATCGAGAGCGAGGCGGCGCGGCTGCACCGGTTCGTCGCCAATCTGCTCGACATGGCGCGGGTCGAGGCGGGCGCACTAACGCTCGCGGTCGAGGCGACCGACCTCAGCGATGCGGTGACCGGCGCCGCGCATGATGCGCGGGCTGCGCTGGAGGGACACGCGGTCCGCCTCGACGTACCCCCCGACCTGCCCCTGGTGCGCGCCGACCCGCAATTGCTCCATCATTGCCTGCTCAACCTGCTCGACAATGCCGGCCGCTACGCCGACCCCGGCACGCCGATCGTCGTCGAGGGCCGTCACCGCTTCGGCGAACTGCGCCTGTCGGTCCGCGACCATGGCCCCGGCATCCCGCCCGGCCGCGAGGCGGAGGTGTTCGAGACGTTCCGCCGGCTGGAGGGATCGGACCGCGCCGCGGGCGGCACCGGCCTCGGCCTCGCCATCGTCAAGGCCTTCGCCGAAGCGATGGGGATGGCGGTCGAGGCCGCCAACCGCGATGACGGGGACGGCGCGCCCGGGAGCGGGAGCGGCGAGAAGGGCGCGGTCTTCACGCTCGTCTTCCCCGCCGCGCTGATCGTCCGCCACCCCCCGGAACCCGCCATCTGATGCCTGCCAAGATCCTCATCGTCGATGACGAACCGGCGATCCGCCGCCTGCTCCGCAACACGCTGGAGCGCGCCGGTTATGGCGTCGTCGACGCGATCGACGCGCGCGAGGCGATGCTGCGCGCGATCGCCGACGAACCCGATGCGATCCTGCTCGACCTCGGCCTGCCCGATGCCGACGGCCTCGGCCTGATCCCGCAGCTGCGCGCCAAGCTCGCCGCACCGATTCTCGTCGTCTCCGCCCGTGACGCCACCGACGAAAAGGTCGCCGCGCTCGACCTCGGCGCCGAGGATTACGTGACCAAGCCGTTCGACACGCAGGAGCTGCTCGCCCGCCTGCGCGCCGCCCTGCGCCATCGCGGCGTGTCGGAGGCGACGCAGCATATCGTCCAGCGCGGCGACCTCGTCATCGATCTCGACCGGCGCCTCGTCCGGCGCGCCGGCGACGAGGTCCACCTGACCCGCAAGGAATATGACGTCCTCGCGGTCCTCGCCCGCCACATCGGCCGCGTCGTCACCCACGACCGGATCATCGCCACCGCCTGGGCCGGCGACGACGACCCGCGCATCGAATATCTCCGCATCGTCGTGCGCAACCTGCGCCAGAAACTGGAAGCACCAGCGCCGGTCGGCAGCGTCATCGCCAACGAACTGGGGGTGGGATATCGGCTGAAGCCGGACTGCTGAGACGCCCGGTACGGCACCGCCGGATCAGGGTGCGGACCGCCCGGCGGACGATGACGGCACGCGCCTGACGACCTCATGTGTCCGTCCAGCCGTGATCCGTCCAATACGCGACTTCCGCGCCGATGCAGGATGAACAGGTGCGCCGCACCGTCGTCAGCAAATCCTTCAACTCCCCGCACGTTGCGATGAACGGTCCGGCGATCCGGGCGATGTCCAGCGCGCTTCCGGGCTGGTTGGCTGCGTTCATGGCATGCACGGCCTGGTTGATGTTGCGGCCGATCCTCAGCACCTCCTTGCGGAGTTTGCCGAGCTCACTCTGCGTCGCCGGTGCCAAGCGCAAAACCCCCGCCTTGTCCCAGAGCTGCCAGCGTAATGTCCGCTTTATCCACTCGGTTCGCGTGAGCCGCATCGATCCACCGACCGTGTCGATCGCTTCCAGCTCGCTGCGATCCATCCGCACGGTGACCCGGACATGATCGTCCGCCCGCCCTCCCGCGGAGGTCGCGGGGATCGGCAAGGCGTCATTCTCCGGGGCGAGTGCCGCGCGGGCAAGGGTCTGGGCCATCCAGGCACTGCGCGATTGCCCGTTCGCATGCGCCACGCGGTCGATCTCGGCAACCAGATCGTCCTTCAATCGCAGGCTGACCATCATCCGTTCAAAGCCCCGTGCAGCGGTCCGATGAAGCCGATGTAATACATCGGTGCCAGAAGGCGTATCCTGCCATCCCTCGGACATCACGCCATCCCTCGGACATCACGAATCGACATAAGCAGACAACTCACCAGCACGCCCGGAAACCGGCATAGACGCGGAGTGGGGGGCAGGTTTCCGTGGGGACCTGAGAAACCCAAACAGCGTGCAGGGATGATCGCGGGACGGACCGGTTTCGGATATCCAAGTGATGGCGGAATGCGGTGCCGGATCGCCTCATAGGCAAACGTGGTACATGATCCGGACCCAGGATCGCGCCATATCCGACGTTCGACCGCTTTGCCTCGCCGCCCTGGTATCTTGAGACATTACCTTGACCGCGCCGATAGCATTCTTCGCCGATCACCCCGTCACCGGTCAGGCCGAGCAAGTACGACGTCAGCGCGAGATAGACTTTGCGCGGGGATCGGTACGCCTCGAGGGCGGGCATCTTACGGACGAAATCGAGCGCCTCAATGCGCGCTATGTAGCGGGAGAGATCAACAGCGATGGGCTTACAACGGCGATCCTGGCGTCCGAGACTGCACGATCATGGCATGGCCCGGAGGATTAGACTAAACGTGCGGCAGATTCCCTGCACCCCATCCGACGCCATTTGAGGTTCGCATATGCCGTTCGCCTGTGCCGATCCGAGCATGATATTCGAACCATCGAGCGCGGAAACGCAGTGACGGATTGCGCGCGACGATCACGCCCGTGATGCGCTGACACTGAGCGTATCGGCATCGGCCGATCACAACACCACTACAGGCGGCGGATCGAAAAACTCAGGCGGTATCGAGCGCCGTGGCTACAGGAACCGCTCGCCGGCGTGATCCTTGAACAACTCGGCGTTGCGCACGTAATCGGACAATACCTGCACCGACTTGTGCCGGCTGACCTCCTGCAGCTTGAAGATCGTCGCGCCCTGTGCGGCGCCTTCGGTCAGGAAGCCGGCACGCAGAGAATGGCCTGCGAAGTGCGTCGGATCATAGCCCGCGGCCGCCGCATGCTGCTGCACCAGCCGGGCGATCGCGCGGTCCGACATCGCGGCCGGCGTCAGCACGTCACTGCGCGACAGGCGGCGGAACAACGGCCCCTCCCGATGCCCTGCGGCCGCCATCCAGGCGAGCAGCAGCGCCTTCGGCCTGATCCGCGATCCTTCCGGAATCGCGACCACAGCGCCTTGCCCGGTCCGGTCGGTCTTCGACCGCGCGATCGTCAGCCGCAGTCCTTCCGGCACGATGCCGACATGCGCAACGTCGAGCGCGACGATCTCCGACCGGCGCAGCGCCGCGGCCATTCCGACCGCCAGGATCGCCCGATCGCGAACCGCGCGCAGGCCGTCGCCCTCGATCGCCGCCAACAGGTTGCGCAACGCCGCGGCATCGGCGGGCCGCTTCTGTTTCTTTGCCCCGCCATGCTCCGCGCGGATACCGGCGAGCACCTCCGCCAGCCGCCCCGCGGTCGGCATCGCGGTCGGCGCCGGATGACCACCCGTGCGGTGATGATGCCCGATCGCCGCGACCCGCCGGCTGATCGTCGCGGGATTGAGTCCCGCCGTCGCCTGATCGCTCGCGAACACCGCGACGACATCCGGACTGGCGGGGAGCGCGACGAGGCCATGCGCCGCGCACCAGGCGCTGAAGATCGCCCAGTCGGAGTCATACACCCGCCGCGTCGCACTCGATCGCGCCGCCTTCGCATAGGCAGCGGCGCGCTCGATCTTTTCGTTGAGGATCATGGGGAGCGCGGGTTCGACGATCGGGACCGGCAGGATCGGTTCGCGCGCGCGGTCGTCCGGATCGATCAGCGGGGGGAGCGCGGCCATGTGTTTCGTTTGCCACGGCCGTTTTCGCTGCGCCAGCCCTGTGTCCGAGAATCATTGTTATCGGACGCAGCGACCAGGCGGGATGCCATGCATCACCGCCGGGCTAGGCCGGATGTCGACGCTGCGCGGCCATCTGGCATCGGAGGCCAGCTACCAAGGCTCGATCCACCATGATGCGCCCTGCCGCCGTCACCGTATGACTATAGGGAGATCCTCACCCGAGGATTGACCGAAAAGCAGAAAGCGCTACCAGCCTTGCAGCTGATCGCTCTTCCGGCCCGACTGGTCGTACGAATGCGGTTCAGTCGGGGGGGGATGAGGCGGACCAATCGTCCATCCGGATGGCAGAGGGCTGGCTTTCGTGAATTATACCGACCCGGAATTCCCGGTATTTTTTTCCATATTCTTTATAATTTACTACAGCTGCAGATCGGCCGGCCTGCAGATAGCGGCGCTCGTCCTGGCATCGCTGCTCTTCTACTCTTGGAATGCGCCTTGGCTAGTCACCCTCTTGCTGTTGACCTGGGCCATCACGACGATAACCAGTTACGCCGTTCTGAAAATGAATTCCGATTCGGTGCGCCGGCGCATCGTAACGTTTGGCGTATTGCTCAACTTGTCGATCTTATGCGTCTTTAAGTACAAGTCCCTCATACCGATGCAGTATTTTGCAGGCAGTCCATTTTCTTCGATAATACTGCTACCCTTGCCAATTGGTATCTCGTTTTACACGTTTCATGGGATCAGCCTCCTCGTCGACGTATATCGCGGCAAGGCCATATCAAGTCACTTTTCGGCAGCAACCACGCCGAAGAAATATGCCGCGTCCAGTCTGCTATATCTTGTGTTTTTTCCGCAGCTTATTGCAGGCCCTATTGTAAAGGCGCGGTATTTTATACCACAGATCGGCTTGAAACGCTTTTCCGATATTCCCTGGTACATGGCGTGCAATACACTTATCACCGGCTTTTTTCTAAAAATGGTGATTGCGGATAACTTGTCGGCGATCACGTTCTGGATTCAATATCCCTATTTCGAGTGGAAATCGCCCCCCGAATTGGCCGCACTCTTATATGGATATTCTTTTCAGATTTTTGCCGACTTTGCCGGATATTCCCTGATCGCCATCGGGCTGGCGGCCCTGCTTGGTTACCGATTGCCAGATAACTTTAACTTTCCGTATAGTGCACGATCAATTTCCGATTTCTGGCGGCGTTGGCACATTTCGCTGTCAAGCTGGTTACGTGATTACCTGTATATCCCGCTTGGCGGCAACAGACACGGCACCTGGCGAACAAATTTCAACTTAATGACCGTAATGGTGCTCGGCGGGCTTTGGCACGGCGCGGCATGGAGCTTTGCATTATGGGGCTTGTGGCATGGCATTGGCCTGGTCTTGGAACGGCCATTCCTATCACATACCAATGCATTTGCGGCATCGCGGATCGGCATCGCACTGCGCATCATATTGGTGTTCAACTTTGTTACCATAGGCTGGCTCTTCTTCAAGCTTCAGAATTTTAGCGAGGCTCTGTTGTATCTTAGGACAATGATTACGCCCAACCCCTACGTCACCAGCCGATTGACATTACTTCTTATTGCCATGTTTGGCCTGCCCGTCATTATATATCATGTTATCGGCGCGAAGAGGTTTATCCTGTCATCGACATCTTCCCGCCTTATAAAGGGCGCGATGCTGTTCCTGGTTGTGACGGCGTCGGGTCCGGCGGTCGAATTCATCTATTTTCAATTCTGATATGCGCACCATTTTCCTCACATTCTTGACTTTGGTCATCCTTTATTCGGGCTTTATCGAGGCCGTCCCGCCAGCGCGCGACAGTGTTACCGTCAGCCAAGAGGCGCTCAACCGGCAGACAGTCGAACGCTACCGCTATCGCATCAAGGCGCCCATCGTCATCGTCGGCAGTTCTCTTGCCGCCCGTTTTGCTGCGGCAAGTGACAGTCCATGTGTATACGACCTTTCGATCGCAGGCGGATCGGCATTGACCGGATTGTCGGTCGTGGCGCAGAAGCAGGACAAACCACGCCTGGTGCTTGTAGAAATCAACCTGCTTGATCGCCCGATCGACACGCGTTTTGCCGAGGCCCCTCTCTGGTATCGCCGCTACCTGCCCTTTACCTGGGTCGAAAATTCGCCCGTAAGTCGTTTGTTGACGGCCATTGCCGATGCCCGCGGGTCGCGCAGCGAAATCAAATCCAATGCTGCCATGCGGGCAGAGCCGCTTCGCCTTCAGCAAGCAAGTTATGACCACCCCCCCTCTGCAACAGCAATGGCGCAGTCGATCAAGGCCCTGCGTCAGACGATCAATGTGCTGAGACAGCAAGGTATCGCGACCTCGTTGTTTGAGATGCCGGTTGATGCCTCACTGGAAAATCGCCCCCGTTCCCGTATAATGCGGGAGGCAGTGAAAGCGGCCTTTCCGGAATTGCGGTTCATAGACGCACAGACACTATCAGCCGGCGCCTCGGTTCAGACGGCGGATGGCATTCATCTGGAAAAAGAGGAGGCTGCACTCGTTCTGCACCGTCTCCTCGCTGCATTCGGTTCGGTATGCCCGAATAATACCGCGCCGGTTATGGAGATCAGACGATGACACGTGGATCAAGGACGCGTCGCGGCATGGCCAGCATGCTTGGGCCAAGGCGTGGCCCGATGATCTGGATAAGCGCGGCATTGGTCATTCTGGTCCTGACGGTCGTTTTGCTGCTCGGCTTACGGGCATGGCCCCGCTCCGGTCAGGCCGCCGCTGCATCAACCGACCAAAGCGCGCGACAGCCACTGTTCGTCCTGGGTGACAGCTTCGCCCAAAATGCGAACTTCCAAGACCAGATTGTCCGCGCAATGGGCGATCGCCAGGTCACGGTCGACGGCGTCGGCAGTTCGTCGCTCGACGAACAGCGCCTGAGATTTCAGGGACAGATCAACGGCTGGAAATCCTTGCTGGTCATTCTGGACGGCGGACTCACCGACCCGGACGCCGTTCGGCCTGTCTCCGCCATAGTCGACATGCTTGATCGCGGCTGTGGACGGTGGCTCTACATCGAACCGCCCCATACGGTTGAGGGTGGCCCCATTGGTTCCCCCTCCTATACCCGGCAAACGGCTTTGGTAGAGGCCGTCCAGAAGCGCTGGCCGGATCATTTCGTGCCGCTCATTCAGGAACTTCGCAACGGCGCGAGCCCCTCCCCTCAGGATCAGGAGAGTGTCGAGAAGGGATGGACTCCCGCATCCCTGCGTCAGGAGGATGACCCGCTTCATCTGAACGCCGAAGGCTACCGCATCCTTGTTCAAACTATAAGCCGCGCCGTCGCAAAGCTCGATGCCTCACCGAACAGGCCCTGTTCAGGCGCAGCGATGGACCAGATGCAGGCAGCGACCGAAAACCCATGATGGAAGAAACCAGTAAGCCGCGTTGGTTGCCTTTGCTCCGCGGCGCTGTTACCCGCTTCACCCGCACCAAATCGACTGCAATGGCAGACTAAAGCTCCCGATCAGATATGCCGGCAATGGGATCTCAACACTACAGCATGTTACATCATGGCAGCGCTTTTAGCCGGAGACCGGCACCTTTTTCGTCGATCGCTTAAATCATGGCAACCAACCTCCACAACCGGTCTGGATCTGGCCATCGCCTGAGAATTCAATTCTCAGGCATAGTGGTATGCGCAATACTTCCGTATCTGATCCGGCATTGGCTCCCACTGGGAGACCAATCACCGAAGATTCTCCTGATCTCGGTGCTTGCCAGCCTGGCAGCATCGCTGGCCGGACTTTTCTTTGTTCGTAACGTCAATGTCTATCCCGGCGTGGAAGGAACCGCGTATATAATTCCGTCCTTCTGCGTGGCATTTGGTGGCATATTAGTTATATTCTTCTTTTTCCGCCTTGAATATGCGCGATCTCTGTTCATTGCCAGTTTCATATTGAACCTGCTTTTTTTCTATTTTTTATACTTCGTTCTCCAGCGAACGACCCGGATCACGGTTGGCGTTGTTCCCGGCGGAGACACCGGCCATCTGTTGAGAATAGCGCATATCGCCTGGGTGCCACTGAGCGAACCCAGTAGCGATGCAAGCCGCCTCTCGGCTGTTGTCGCCGACCTGCGTACCGACCTTTCGGATGAATGGGATCGCCGGCTTGCAGATTTCGCGCTCGCCGGACTGCCCGTCTACCACAGCAAGCATCTGCACGAATCCCTGACCGGTCGCGTCGCGCTTGAACATTTGTCGGAAAACAGTTTCGGCACGCTTAGCCCCGTGTCGGCTTACATGACGATAAAGCATGCCATGGATTGGCTAGCCGCGCTGATCGCATTGGTCATCCTCATGCCCTTCTTTATCCTCCTGTCGATCGCGATCGTGATCGACAGTCGCGGCAGTCCGATTTTCCGGCAACGCCGGGTCGGCTATCGCGGGCAGTCGTTTACATTGTGGAAGTTCCGGACAATGACGACGCGGACTGACGCGGACCCCGCCGCAGCGCGCGCCTCTGCAATAACCGCGGCCGCCGATCAGCGCATTACCCGCATTGGCCGATTTCTCAGGCAGTCGCGCATTGACGAACTGCCGCAGCTGCTCAATGTTCTGCGCGGTGAGATGAGCTGGATCGGGCCCCGCCCTGAAGCCGAAGTGCTTTCGCAATGGTATGAGGTGGAAATTCCCTTCTACCGGTATCGCCATATCGTGCGGCCGGGGATCACGGGGTGGGCACAGGTTAGTCAGGGGCATGTCGCCGAGGTCGACGATGTACGCGACAAGCTGTATTATGATTTTTATTACATCAAAAGATTCAGCCCCTGGATCGATGTTTTGATTTGCGCGCGGACGGTCCGCACCATGCTCACCGGATTTGGGGCGCGTTAGCCACGTAACGTTACGGTATTCAAACTAGCTAAGGAACACCTGGTGTCTGGTGCCTATACGCCCTTCGGCTGGGTCCGTTTAGCCTGGGAAGCGGCGCTAACCCGGCTTTTCCAGGCGAATGCACGATTAATCCGCCGTCCGTTCTACCTGCGCGGTGCGCGCCATATCGATTTCGGAAAGCGGATAACTATCGGTCGGGGAGCGCGCATCGAAGCGTACGGCATTGATGACGAAATCAACATCGTCTTTGGCGATGACGTACAGTTAAACGATCACGTTCATATTGCCGGCGCCCAGAAGGTGACGATTGGCAACCGCGTGCTGATAGCTAGCCGCGTGTTCATCACCGATCACAATCACGGCACTTACGGCGCCGATGTCGCAACCGTGCGGCCATCGGGCCGGAACGGCCTGGACGGCAGCGACTGGCAACACTCCGGGCCGGATATTCCCCCCGCGCAACGCCCCCTCGCAATGTCCCCCGTTGAGATATGCGACGATGTCTGGCTTGGACAGGGCGTGTGCGTGATGCCCGGCGTGACAATCGGCGCTGGCAGCGTCATCGGTGCCAACGCCGTCGTAACCCGTGACATTCCCGCCCGCAGCGTCGCGGTCGGCGCCCCCGCCCGGGTCGTAAGGGTTTACGATCCGGATATGGGCTGGATACCACAAGGTTGACCAAGCCCATGATCAAGCTGGTAGTGTCCGCGACCAATCTGGTCGAGGGTGGAGGCCTTCAGGTGCTGCGAGACTGTGTCGATGCCGCGGCACGCTTGAGCGACCGGGTGTCGACAACCGTGATAGTCCACGATCGGCAGCTGCTGGGCCAGCGCGATGACGTCACCATCATCGAATTACCCGACGTTAAGCGCAGCTGGTGGCGGCGCATCGATGCCGAATATCGAAAATTCAAGGCTCTGTCGAAAAGGATCAAGCCTGATATATGGTTGTCACTGCATGATATGACACCCAATGTCGTCGCAGGCCGGCAATATGTATATTGCCATAACCCTGCGCCCTTTTATCGCCCGAGCCCGCGTCAGATGTGGCACGAACCCCCGTTCGCAGCATTCAACCTGCTCTATAGCCTGCTGTATCGTATCAACATACGACGTAATGACAGTGTTATAGTTCAGCAGGATTGGCTCCGCGACGAGTTCATACGACGCTATCGGCCAAATAACGTCATCACTGCCGCGCCACATACCGACAATCCAGGCGACAATCACACCGTCACGACGCGTCCTGCCCAGGTGTTCCTGTACCCTGCGCTACCCAGGACGTTCAAAAACATCGAGGTCTTGTGCCGGGCGGCAAAAAGGCTGGCCGCCGATCCAGACTGGCAAGGCGAGGTCCGGCTTACCATTGACGGAACGGAAAACCGGTATTCGCGCTGGATCGCAACCCTCGCAGCCGATGTGCCCTCGATCCGGTTGATTGGACGTCAGGACAAGGCGCAGATGCAACGTCAATATGGCGAGGCCGATGTCATCGTGTTTCCTTCGACACTGGAAACCTGGGGCTTGCCGATCACCGAAGCCAAGGCTCACGGCAAGCCGCTTTTGTTGGCCGATCGGCCTTACGCTCACGAAACGCTGGCCTGGTATGACGGTGCATGTTTCCTTGACCCCGACGATACCGACGCCTGGGTACGGGCGATGCGCGACGCCGCAGCGGGACGTTATCGTTTTGATGCCATAGATCCCGCTTCGATCAAACGCCCCAATATCGCCAATTGGGACATGCTGATGGCGAGCTTGATCGACCACTGACCCTCCGGCCCGTGTTGCATGAGGCCACCGGCTCGCCTAAGACGATGGCTGACCGGGACTTAGGCCCGATCGATGTGATGGCGGATTTCGTGAACACCTTTGCAGGCCTCGCCCATACACATCAGAAAAAGACCTTTGCAGCAGATGCGGACAAGGCACGGTCGATAAGGCTGCCGCTGCTCTTCATCGCTGTCTTGCTGTTCGGACCTCCGGCGATCCGGTTCGTACTGGGCACGTCCTCCAATACCGCCGGACTCATTCTCGCCTGTCTGCTGCTATGGGGCGGGACACTGGCAAGCGGAGGTTTCGTGCGGGGTGGTTTCGCACGATGGTCGCTTGGTGCGGGTCTGTGCGTCGCCCCCGTGCTGGTCATGCATCTCGGCATCGCAGTATTCATGCCCTTTGTGGTCCAAAGCGTCGATCTTACGCGAACGAGTATCTCCCTTATCGCCCTGGTTGTGACTGCCGTTACGGCCGGCGTCGTTGCCGACTGGCTGTCGACCGCGAACACGGGGCAAATCGAACGCATCGGCTTCGTCATGCGCATCGTGCTCGTGCTGGTCGGTCTGTGGAGCGCTGTCGGGCATCAGCCGCCATCGCCTTTGACCTTGTCGCGCCCCGCTTTTCCCTTTCCTGAACCTTCGCATTATGTGCTCGTGGCAGCGGCTTTCGTCATAGACGGCTGCGTGCGGGCGCCGCTGGCGCAAAGGTTCGGCTGGCTGGCGGTTTGGCTGTTCCTGGCACTTATAAACAAAAGCCTGTCACTGATCGTCGCGACCGCGATCGCCGCGGTCGTCAGCTTGCCGATCGCCTACGCCGTTGGCGCAGTGGCGATCGCCGCAATCATCGCAACCGGGCTGGATCTGCAATATTATCTCGATCGATTGGATTTTTCGGCCAATTCCAATAACCTGTCGTCTCTCGTCTATCGTCAGGGCTGGGAATTGATGCAGCAAGGCCTTGTCTATAGCCGAGGATTGGGTATCGGATTTCAGCAATTGGGTTTTACACCACTGAATGTTCCGACCAGTGATCTGATATATAGAATACTTGGCGATGACAGCAATCTACGCGACGGTAGCTTTCTAGCTGCAAAACTAGTTAGCGAATTAGGAATTCTTGGGATTGTTCTTGTCGCGATGTCCGTGGCCGCAATGATCCGGGCGGCTCTTCTACTTCGTCGAATGACCCTGATTCCAAACCTGGGACAACCGGCAAACATGCGGTTTGCCGCTGCTGCAATATGTGCGTTTGCGACCGAGATGTTCGTTCGGGGCATAGGTTATTTTTCGAGCACTGTGATATTATTTATTGCGGCGATAATGGTTCTCAACGCTGACCGTCGCAGCTTCAATATTCCCTAAATATCGGGAGACGGAACATTTCTGTCGCTTCAATTAACACCGTTAGGGATTATATCCCCGTCGGCTTGGACGTTTGCGTATCATTTGTTCTTTTCGGCAACGATCGCGATGAGATCGAGCGTGCGATAGAGCAAGTGCTTGCCGTCCCGCTTGCCGTACATGTGGTTGTTATCGACAATAGCCAGCCTGGTCTCAACTTATCGTTTATCCAGGACGAGCGGGTAACGGTTGTTCCTACCGGAGCCAATTTGGGCTACGGTCGCGGGCATAACATCGCCCTGGCCGCCAGTTCCCGCCGATGCCGGTACAATCTCGTCCTCAATACCGACCTGCAGATGGGGCCGGAAGTGCTTCCTGGTCTGGTTGAATTCATGGATGCGCATCCCAGCGCCGGGATGACCATGCCGAAAGTACTGTATCCGGACGGTTCGCTGCAGCGATTGTGCCGACTGCTGCCGGTACCCGTCGACCTCATCGGTCGGCGGTTTTTCGCCCGTACCCGCTGGGCGAAGGCGCGTAACCGGCAATACGAGTTTCACGACTGGAATTACGACACCGTTGCCGAATTCCCCTTCCTGTCAGGTTGCTTCATGCTGATCCGGCGCAGTGTGCTGGACACAACAGGCTATTTCGACGAGCGCTATTTTCTCTACGCAGAGGACTTGGACCTGTCGCGCCGCATTAATGCCGTATCGCGCACGCTATATGTTCCATCGCAATGCGTCGTTCACGAATATCGCAGCCAAACGCGTCCGTCGTTGCGTCGACTGCGTTATGCTGCGGTCAGTCTGACCCGCTATTTTTCGAAATGGGGATGGGTTCACGATCCCGCCCGCTATCAGGCCAACAGGAAGACCCTCGATCAATTTGATAGGTAATTATCCTTTTGTTATGGCCAAAATATTGGAATTGAGAAAGTTCAGTGCCGCCTGACGGTCCTTGAACGCCACCAGGTTATAGCCGCCAAGCAGGACCTCGGCAGCTGCGTCCTCCTGGATCATCCATAGACTGACAGACTGCGCACCGGGGGCGACTTCGGCCATGCCGCCCACCGTTTCCCAACCCGGCGAGTCAAGCCGGCGCCGTGCGGATATTCCGCGATCACCGGAAACCTGAAAAAACGGCCCGGTTCCGGCGACCAGTTGATAGGCGAAAAGCCACACAATCCACGACTGCGCAGGGATCGTGACGGGCGGGGGGAATATCCTCATGCCCTGTCTCAATGCCACCTGCTGGGCTACGGTCATTCCAGGGAGCACCGCGCTGTTTACCGAATGCGTCGCGGTCGCTTCACTGCCGACCAGAACAAATGGCGCGCCACTCGTCTGCGACAGTCGCACATCGGCATCCGGCACCACCCTGATATGTGTGCGATGCGGAATGACGAAGGTCAGCGCACGGCCGGGTGGCTCACTTTGCGCGGCAGCGGCGACAGATGTCACAAGGCCGATGGGAGCATAGCTGCCAAAACCGCGTGCATTATCGTGCCGCAAGGTAGAAGAGTTATCTTTCTCGACCAGGGTGAGATTGTCCAGCGGACAGTTGCGGGTTTCAACCACGGCGTCCTGAAGCCTTAACGACCCCAGCGGGGTGCCGCTGAACCGTACCATGCCGGTGTTGGAGAAGCTGGCATAGCAGACCGCCTTTCTCTCCATTCCGATCTTTACTGTGCCGGCGGTAGCATTTGCTTCGTTCCAGCAGTCGCGCACGACGAAATCGGTTACGCCCTCCATATTCGCGAAAGCCGGAACATGAAATACAAAGCCCGGATTCCGTTCCATGACACAATTGTCGAACAACACGCCACCGGTGCCCGCGACCGGGCTGTTTATATGAGCAACTCCCAACCGGGCACCTGTGAAATGGCAGTCTCTTGCCGTAAGAATGCCAGCGTGCATGATTTCGCCGCGATCGGGCGTATTGGCGCTCGAATAGAGATGCCATTCAGCCGCGCCGAAACCACATTGGTCGAGGGTGAGGCCGATTTGCCCCGCCTGTCTTTTGATGGCCACGGTAAGATCGGAAAATCCGACATTCACCAAGCGCGTCCGACCGGCAAATTCGTCACCGCGAACATAGGCATCAGCCCCGGCAGCAAATCCGATACCGCGGCCATTCGTCCCACTGATGGTGAGATTGGCGATGGTCACGTAATCCCAGGACCCGTCACGATAGAGCGCGCGCAAAACCGGCGTTTCCGGATCGCGCGGCACAAGCAACGTCGCACCGCGGCCAGCCCCGGTCAGATGGACATGACGCGAGTGCAGAATCAGATTCAGCGCGAATTTGCCCGGTGGGATAGACAGCACACCGCCGCCCTCGGTCGCCAAGCGATCATAATGGGTTTGCGGGTCAGCCATATCGATCTCGGCATGACCGATAGGAGTGTCTAACCCGGCCAGGGGATCGATCACAGCCTCATCCAGCGACACGAGCGCCACGCTATCCGATGCGCTGGGTGCAAAAACAGCACGTACCGCGATATCAAATCGCCTTCCGCGATGGCGGATCGGCAACATGACAATCGCACGCAGGGGATTTGCTGTCAGCAAATAGCGTCCCGGACCAACCGGGCCCGCGATGGTGGCCCCGTCAGCAAACAATCGCCGGAGGCCGGGTGCCAGGACCAGCCCTTTATCAATTTGCTCGATCGTGGCGAGCTTCGCCTGCACCGCCTGCATAAGCGCATTCTCATCACCTGCCGGCCCCGCCTCCGGTCGGTTGGCCAACGCCCCGGCACCGAAAGCCCCGGCCCCGCCGATGGCAAGCGTCAGAAACCGGCGGCGATCTGATGTGGTCATTCAACCTTATCTAGAAAGAATACGACCGTTTGTCAGTCATCCTACCCGGCATGATCGCATACGGATGCAGGGTTGTTGAGAGCCAAGCGCCTCGCTATCGGCACATCTCCCGTTTCAATACGATGGCCGTCATCACCACGATCCGGCCCGTCACCTGGAGGCAATGTTTTATGACACGCGACAGTGAAGGAAAGGTCGCGCTCGTTACCGGTGTAACCGGACAGGACGGCGCATATCTGTCCGAACTCTTGCTGTCGAAGGGCTACACGGTACATGGCGTGAAACGGCGTTCATCGTCGTTCAATACCAGTCGTATTGAACACATCTACCGCGACCCCCACGAACAGGGATCCCGATTCAAGCTGCATCATGGCGACATGACCGACAGCACAAACCTGATCCGTATCGTGCAGGAAACGCAGCCGGACGAGATCTACAATTTGGCGGCCCAAAGCCACGTTGCCGTTAGCTTTGAGACGCCCGAATACACGGCTAATGCAGACTCGATCGGTACGTTACGGTTGCTTGAGGCAATCCGCCTGCTGGGCATGGAAAAGAAAACACGCTTTTATCAAGCATCCACATCCGAACTTTATGGTATGGTCCAAGAAGTTCCGCAGCGGGAAACCACGCCTTTTTATCCGCGCAGCCCCTATGCCGTAGCAAAGCTCTATGCCTATTGGATCGTCGTCAACTACCGCGAGGCCTATGGCATGTATGCCACGAACGGCATTCTGTTCAATCACGAAAGCCCTCTGCGTGGCGAGACTTTCGTAACACGCAAGATCACGATGGCTGCGGCCGCGATCAAACATGGTCGACAGGACAGATTGTATCTCGGCAATCTCGATGCCAAGCGTGATTGGGGCCATGCGCGCGAATATGTTCGCGGCATGTGGCTGATGCTGCAACAGGACGAACCTGAGGATTACGTTCTGGCTACCGGTGAAACCACCCTGGTTCGCGATTTTGTGACCCTGGCCTTCCGTGAAGTTGGCATCGACCTTGAATGGAATGGGACCGGCATCGAGGAAAAGGGTATTTGCCGCGCAACCGGGCAGGTGCGGGTTGAGGTTGATCCGCGCTATTTCCGGCCAACGGAAGTGGAATTGCTGATCGGCGACCCATCGAAAGCTCGAGAAAAGCTGGGCTGGACCCATGAAACCGACTGGCAGTCGCTTTGTCGGGAAATGGTTGCCGAGGACATGAAGGCGGCCAGCCGCGGAGGACGAAACGATGCACAATAAGCCGGTTTATCCTCTGACTGGCAAGCGGATTTGGGTTGCCGGGCAGCGCGGCATGGTTGGATCAGCCGTCGTGCGCAAGCTTGCCGATCTCGATTGCGAGATCATTCCTGATCGGCCCGAACGGCTTGACCTTCGCCGACAGGCGGATGTCGAATCCTGGCTGGCAGAGGTGCGACCTGACGCGATCGTGGTGGCCGCCGCAAAGGTCGGCGGCATTCTCGCCAATGACAGCTTCCCCGTCGACTTTCTTGAAGATAATCTGCTTATCGAAGCCAATGTGATCGGTAGCGCCCACCGCACAGGTGTGGAAAGACTGTTGTTCCTCGGATCGAGTTGTATCTATCCGAGGCTTGCCGCTCAACCGATCCGCGAAGATGCGCTGCTGGCCGGGCCGCTCGAGCCTACGAATGCGTGGTATGCCGTCGCGAAGATTGCCGGAATCAAGCTCGTTCAAGCCTATCGTCAACAATATGGCCGTGACTATATCGCCGCGATGCCGACCAATCTTTACGGCCCCTTCGACAATTTCGATCTTGATAGCAGCCACGTGCTGCCCGCCCTGCTTCGCAAGGCGCACGAGGCGAAGGCCTCGGGAGCAGCCGAGATGACAATCTGGGGGTCAGGTACACCGCGGCGCGAATTCATGCATGTCGACGATTGTGCCGACGCGCTGGTGTTTCTGCTTCAGCATTATTCGGGTGTCGAGCATGTCAACGTCGGGACGGGCAGCGACATAGCAATCCACGATCTGGCAAATATGATATCCCAAATAGTCGGTTTCCGGGGCAGCATATTACTTGACCGGAGCCGGCCAGACGGCACCCCGCGCAAGCTGATCAGCAGCGACAAACTGCACGCGCTGGGATGGTCACCGCGGATCACGCTGGAAGATGGCATTCGCGAAACCTATCAGTGGTTCCTTGAACACATGACCGATCGCCGCATCCAATCGATAGCCTGAAGCGAAATGACGAAGGGGCTATGGAAATGAACTCGACAGTTGCAAACCGAGATGCGATCACCCAGCCGCTCATATCGATCGTCATCGCCTGTTACAGCGCAGGCGCGACGCTTGCGGCTACGCTCGACAGTATAGTTTCCCAAAACCGCGACGACATAGAAATCATCATTGTCGATGGCGGCTCCACCGATGACACGATGGCGATTGTACAAAAATATGGCGACAAGATTGCCTGGTCGGTAAGCGAACCGGATAAAGGCATCTACGACGCGTGGAACAAGGGTCTTCGAGCCGCACGTGGAAACTACATTTCCTTTGTGGGTGCGGACGACGTTTTGCTTCCTGATGCGATCGATGCCTATGTGCGGCAGATCGCCTTGCAACCAGATGCGGAATATATCTCGTCACGCGTTCAATATGGCGAGGGCCGCGCCGCCCGCATCATCGGCCGTCCGTGGCGATGGGAGCAGTTCAACCGTTACATGACCGTTGCGCACGTTGGCTCGATGCATCGGCGCTCATTGTTTGATCGACTTGGCCCATATAACGACAGCTTCAGAATTACCGGCGATTATGAGCTGTTATTGCGAGCGGGACCAGATCTACTGACTGCCTATATCCCCAACATAACCGTCCGAATGGGGGTCGACGGCATCAGCTCGGGCCAATCAAACAAGGTCTTCTGTGAAGCAGACCGCGCCAAGCGGATGCATAGCGGCCTGCCGGGCTGGCAAATCACTGCGCAACGCTGGCTTGCCATAACCAAGCACCGGATCAGACACCTAGGTGTTTAGTCCCGGCATCTGGTGGATCGGGTTGACGATGAACCGGTCTGGCTCTGACGTCCAGATCTTGGCGATGTATTCGTAGGGTGTGAGGCCGCTGAGCGTCTTGAGCCGGCGGGCAAAGTTGTAGGCAGCCATGAAGTCGGAGAGGTGCGTCCGCAGCTGGTCGTGGCTCTCGTAGTGGAAGCGTTTGACGGTCGCCTCCTTGATGGTGCGGTTCATCCGTTCGACCTGTCCGTTGGTCCAGGGGTGGTTCGGCTTCGTGAGCCGGTGCTCGATATCGTTCGCCTCGCAGATCATGTCGAAGCGCATCTGGCGCGACCAGGCGGTGTTGCGATTACGCGGCTGCTCGGCGAACTGGATTCCATTATCGGTGAGGATCGTGTGGATGCGGTAAGGCACAGCTTTCAGCAGGTGTTCCAAGAACTCCCACGCTGTCCGCCTGTCAGCCTTCTCAACCAGTTGGGTGACCGCGAACTTGCTGGTGCGGTCGATGCCGACGAATAGGTACAGTTTGCCTTCGGCGGTCTGCACCTCGGCAATATCGACGTGGAAGAAACCGATCGGGTAGCGCTTGAAGCGTTGCCGCTTCGGTTTGTCGCCTTCGATATCCGGCAGGCGGGAGATGCTGTGCCGCTGGAGGCAACGATGCAGCGCTGAGCGCGTCAACTGCGGGATCGACGGCTGCAAGGCGTAGAGGCAGTCGTCGAGAGGTAGTAATGTGTGGCGCCGGAACGCCACTACCATCGCCTCCTCCGCTTCGGACAAGGTCGTTGAATGAGGGGCCTTCGGCCCGGTCTTCAGATCCTCGACCGTCGCCCTTTTACGCCACTTCGCCACCGTCTTCGGGTTGATCCCCAGCTCACGGCTCAGCGTCGCGAGCGAAGCTTGCGATCGCTGTATTGCTGCTCGGACGGCGTGCGTGGTCGTGGCGCACCCATGACGAACCTGTCCCATACGGCTTCCTTCCATTCCAACGAAAGGATCGCACCATCAAACCGTGGGATCAAACACCTAGGCGGCTTTCGCCAGCGCCTCGCCGATCAGCGCGCGGCTGTTCGCCACGCCGTACAGCGCGATGAAGCTCCCCATCCGCGGCCCCTGTTCGGACCCGAGCAGCGTCTCGTACAGCGCCTTGAACCAGTCGCGCAGATTGTCGAACCCGCCGGTCTTGCCGATCTCGTAGACGATGTTCTGGATATCCTCCGCGCCCGCCCCGTCCGGCAGAGCGGCGAGGTCCGCGTCCAGCCGCCGCAGGGCCTCGACCTCGACACCCTCGGGCGCACGACGGTTCAGCGTCGGCGCGACGAAATCGCGGGCATAGGCGAGCGCATAACCGATCAGCCGGTCGAGTTCGGGATCGCGCTCGGGCGTCGCATCGGGCACGTAGTTGCGCAGATAGCCCCAGACCTGCTCCTTGCTCGCCTCGCCCATCACGCCGACGAGGTTGAGCAGCAGCCCGAACGTCACCGGCAGCGTCGCCTCCGGCACCGTGCCGTCGTGGATATGGTGCACCGGATTGCCGAGCCGCTGCTTGACGTCCTGTCCCGCATAATTGCCGCGGAACTGCCAGTAATCGTCGACCGCGCGCGGAATGACGCCGAAGTGCAGCGACTTGGCCTTCTTGGGTTCGCGATACGCGAAGAAGGCGAGGCTCTCTTCCGGACCATAGGTCAGCCACTGGTCGAGGCTGAGGCCGTTGCCCTTGGACTTGGAGATCTTCTCGCCCTTTTCGTCGAGGAACATCTCGTAGTTGAACCCCTCGGGTGGGCGCCCGCCGAGCACGCGCGCGATCTTCGACGACTGCGTCACCGAATCGATCAGGTCCTTGCCCGCCATCTCGTAATCGACGCCGAGCGCGACCCAGCGCATCGCCCAGTCGACCTTCCATTGCAGCTTGCTGAGGCCGCCGAGCGCCGACTGGACGATCCGCTCGCCGCTTTCGTCCGTGAAGGCGATCGTCCCGGCGTCGGCGTCGACCACCTCGACCGGCACCTGCAGCACGACGCCCGTCACCGGGCTGACCGGCAGCACCGGCGAATAGGTCCCGCGCCGCTCCGCGCGCAGCGTCGGCAGCATCACGTCGAGGATGCCCTGATAGTGGCGCAGCACGCCCTTGATCGCATCGTCGAACCGGCCGCCCTCGTAATAGTCGGTGGACGAGGCAAATTCATACTCGAACCCGAACCGGTCGAGGAACTGGCGCAGCATCGCGTTGTTGTGCGCGGCGAAACTGTCGAACTTGCCGAACGGATCGGGGATGCGGGTCAGCGGCTTGCCGAGGTGTTCGCGCAGCATGTCGCCGTTGGGAACGTTGTCCGGCACCTTGCGCAGGCCGTCCATGTCGTCGCTGAACGCGATCAGCCGGGTCGGCTGGTCGGACAGCGCATGGAAGGCATTGCGCACCATCGTCGTGCGCAGCACCTCGTTGAACGTGCCGATATGCGGCAGGCCGGAGGGGCCGTAGCCCGTTTCGAACAGAACGGGCGCGCCGCCGGGCTTGCCGTCGGGATAGCGCTTCAACAGCTTGCGCGCCTCCTCATAGGGCCAGGCCTTGGAGTCGAGGGCGGCGGAGCGCAGGTCGGTATCGGTCATAGTCCCGCGCATCTGCCGCTTCGCGCGCCGAAGCGCAAATGCTATAGGTGGGCCCATGAACATGCTGGCGCCCGAAGACCTGCGGCCGTTCAAGCTGCGTATCGAGGATTACGAACTGCTCGACGGGGCGGGCGCGTTCGCGATGCAGCGCGTCGAACTGATCGAGGGGGTCGTCGTCACCGTGAATTCGGAGCATTTGCCGCACACCCGCCTGAAGAACGAACTGATGTTCCGGTTGCGGATCGCGCTGCGGGACCAGACGATGGCGTTCGACGCCTTCGTCGAGGCGAGCCTCGCACTGCCGCCGTATGACATGCCCGACGCCGACATCGTCGTGGCCGACAGCGGCGCGCGCGGCACCTATCTGGGCACGGCGGATGTCGCGATCGTCATCGAGGTGGCGGCCTCGTCGCTGCGCACCGATCTGGGCGTCAAGAAGCGCCTGTATGCGACGCACGGCATTCCCGAATATTGGGTCGCCGACGTGACGGGCCGGCAGGTGCACCAGTTCTGGGCGCCGCACGACGGCGACTATCGCGACACCCGCATCGTGCCGCTCGCCGGCCCGATCGCGAGCGTGACGCAGCCCGACCTCGTCATCGACGGCACCGGCATCCTCTAGAACCACGATCCCGTGCCGGTGTCCTGCACGGCCGATCGACACAGATAGCGAAACGACCGGAGCCGATCGCTTCCGCCAGAGTGCTCCTGTCGTCCATGTCGCGCGCCTCTGCCGTCGGACATCGCGCTGGCGTATCCGGTTCGTTCCGCGGTAAGGAGGCGGCGTGATCCCCTATCCCGCCATCCACGCCAGCCATGGCGGCATCTGGATCGCCACGGCGGACGGGACGCGGCCGATCGGGCGGGGCGAGGCGATCCGCATCGCCGCCGATACCCCGGTGATCCTGCTCAACGCGCCGCTGGTCGGGCTGCGGCTGGGCTATCCCGAACTGTCCGGGCTCGACCTGCTCGAACTCTTCGCCTTCCTCTATCCGGCGCGCTTCGCGGTGCCGACGCCGGGCGGCCTCGCCCGCGCGGTCGACCTGTCGCCGCCGGACAAGGATGAGGATGTCGCCGCCTTCCTGCGCGAAGCCGCCGCCGCCTTGCTGGCGGTGCCGGCGGGCGATTGGCCCGAGCGCGAGGGGGCCTGGACCGCGGTGCAATCGCTCGGCCGGCTGCGCTGGCCGTGGGCACCCGCGATCGGGCCATTGCTCGCCAAACCGCAGGTCAACGAACGCTGGCTGTTCGCGCGGCTGCCCGAATGGGAGGAGCAGGCGCCGCGCCCCGCGCCGCTGACCGCGGTGATCCCGCCCGCCGATGCCGAGGCGCGGCTCGCCGAGCTGACCGGCCATGGCGCCGAGGAGCGGCTCGGCCAGCGCGCCTTTGCCGCCGCGGCGACCCATGCCTTCGCGCCGCGCGCGATGCGCGATTCGCCCAATCTCGTGCTGGCGGAGGCGGGCACCGGCATCGGCAAGACGCTGGGCTATCTCGCCCCCGCCTCGCTCTGGGCGGAGCGCGCCGGCGGCGCGGTGTGGATCAGCACCTATACCAAGGCGCTGCAACGCCAGCTGTCGCGCGAGACCGAGCGCGTCTATCCCGACGCCGCGGTCCGCCGGCAGAAGGTCGTGACGCGCAAGGGCCGCGAGAACTACCTGTGCCTGCTCAACCTCGAGGATGCGTTGCAGGGCGGCTTCGCGGGCCGTGCCGCGATCCTCGCGCAGCTGGTTGCGCGCTGGGCGGCGTATAGCGCCGACGGCGACATGGTCGGCGGCGACCTGCCCGGCTGGCTCCCCACATTGTTCCGTCGCAACGGCCCCGCCGCGCTTACCGACCGGCGCGGCGAATGCGTCTATGCCGGCTGCCCGCATTACCGGAAATGCTTCATCGAGCGCGCCGCCCGCGCCAGCGCCGAGGCGGACGTGGTGATCGCCAACCACGCCCTCGTCATGGTCAATGCCGCGCGTGGTCGCGAAACCACGACCCGCCCGACCCGCTACGTCTTCGACGAGGGCCATCACCTGTTCGAGGCCGCCGATTCGATGTTCGCGACCGCGCTGACCGGGCAGGAGACGATCGAGCTGCGCCGCTGGATCCTGGGTCCCGAAAGCGGCGGACGCGGCCGCCGTCGCGGTTTGCAGGCGCGGCTGTCGGACGTCGCCAGCTATGACGAACAGGGCGGCATCGCGATCCAGGACGCGGTCGAGGCGGCGCGTCACCTCGCCGCCGACGGCTGGCTGGGGCGGATCGCGGAGGGCGCGCCGTTCGGGCCGATCGAGCATCTGCTCGCCGCCGTCCGCGGCCTCACCTATGCGCGCGCCGAGCAGCCGGGCGATGCCGGCTATGGCCTCGAAACCGAACTCGCCGAACCGACGCCCGAACTGATCGAGGCCGCCGCCCCCGCCGCCGCCGCGCTCGATGCGCTGGTGCGGCCGCTGGTGACGCTCGGCCGGCGGCTGGAGGCGGTGCTGGCCGAGGCGCCCGACTGGATGGACGCACCGGCGCGCGCGCGCGTCGAGGGCGCGATCGCCTCGATCGGCTGGCGGGCGGAGACGGTCGCGGCATGGCTGTCGCTGCTCGCCCGCGTCGGCGGGCCGGTCGATCCCGCGCATGTCGACTGGCTCGCGGTCGACCGCGTCGAGGGGCGCGAATACGATATCGGCCTGCACCGCCACTGGCTCGACCCGACCCGGCCCTTCGCCGAGATCGTGCTCAAGCCCGCGCATGGCGCACTGGTCACCTCCGCGACGCTGACCGGCGGCGGCGCCAATGAGTCGGAACGATGGGAGACGGCGGAGGCGCGCGTCGGCGCGCCGCATCTCGCCCGCGCGCCGTCGCGGTTCGAGGCGAAGAGCCCGTTCGACTATCCCGCGCATGCCGAGGTGCTGATCGTCACCGACGTCAAGCGCGGCGACCTGCCCGCGCTCGCCAATGCCTATGCGCGGCTGATCCTCGCCGCGGGTGGCGGCACGCTGGGGCTGTTCACCGCGATCCGCCGGCTGCGCGGCGTCCACGGCCGCATCGCCGACCGGCTGGCGCGCGAGGGGCTGCCGCTCCACGCCCAGCATGTCGATCCGATCGATACCGGCACATTGGTCGATATCTTCCGCGACGATCCCGCCGCCAGCCTGCTCGGCACCGACGCGCTGCGCGACGGCGTCGACGTGCCGGGAACCTCGCTGCGGCTGGTGGTGATGGAGGGCGTGCCCTGGCCCAAGCCGAGCGTGCTCCACGCCGCGCGGCGGCTCGCGGGCGGGGGCTCGGCCTATGACGACCGGATCGTGCGGGCGCGGCTGGCGCAGGCGTTCGGGCGGCTGATCCGCCGCGCGGACGATCGCGGCGCGTTCGTCATGCTGTCCGCGGCGATGCCGTCGCGGCTGCTCACGGCCTTTCCGGCCGGGGTGGGGATCACGCGGGTGACGCTCGACGAGGCGGTGGCGCGGGTGCAGGCACGGCTTTCCTTCTCCCGGACGATCGGGCAAGAGGCGCCTCTCGCGATCGATCACGGAGACGCCGGTTGAAGACGCTGACGCTGCTGCGCCACGCCAAGTCCGGCTGGGACGATCCGGTGACCCGCGATTTCGACCGCCCGCTCAATGCCAAGGGCAAGCGCGCCGCACAGGCGGTCGGCCGCCACCTGCGCGACCTCGGGCTGGAATTCGACCATGTCGTCGCCTCCCCCGCGATCCGCGTCGGCGAGACGCTGGACGCGGTGACCGCCGGCTATGGGCGCAAGCTCGCGCCGGTCTGGGAGCGCCGCATCTATCTCGCCTCCGCCGCGACCCTGCTCGACGTGGTGCACGAACTGCCCGCCGATGCGGAGCGGGTGCTGATGGTCGGCCACAATCCCGGGCTCGAGGATCTGGTGCTGATGCTGGTGCCGGAGGCGGCGGACGGCCTGCGCATGCTGGTCGAGGAGAAATATCCGACCGCGACGCTCGCGGAGATGACGCTGGCGGGCGAAAGCTGGGATGCGGTGGCGACCGGCGCCGCGACGCTGACCCGCTACATCCGCCCGCGCGACCTCGACGCGACGCTGGGGCCGGACGAGGAATGATCGCGGCGTTTCCCTCGCCGCGAGGGAAGCGTGTCGGGTTCGGACCCGAAACGGCTCCGATGTGTTCTGCCCTCGCCACGCGCATCGGCGCGCGCGGGGGCTGGACACGCGCATCGCGCGCGAGGGGGAAATGACGTGATCGACAGACGACGGCTCGAATCGGGCGGGCTTATCCTGTTCCTGGCGCTCGTCACGCTGGGGCTGATGCTGGTCGTGTCGTCCTTCGCCGGCGCGCTGCTGTGGGCGGTGCTCGCGGCGATCCTGTTCCAGTCGCTGTTCCAGTGGCTGCTCAAGCGCTGGCCCGGCCGGCGCAACGCCGCCGCGGCGGCGACGTTGCTCATCATCCTCGTCGCGGTCATCATCCCGGCGCTGGCGATCGCGGGCATGGTCGTCGACCAGACCGCCGGCGTCTATGCCAAGGTGCAGACCGGCCAGATCGACTTCGCGACCTATTTCCAGCAGGTCCACGACGGCCTGCCTGAATGGGTGCAGCGCCCGCTCGACCGGTCGGGACTCGGAAGCTTCGACCGGGCGCAGGCGCGGATCGCCGAAGGTTTCCGCAACAGCTTCCGTTCGATCGCCAGCCAGGCGCTGTCGATCGGCCGCAACGCCGCGGCGTTCCTGCTCGCGTTCGGCGTCGGCCTGTACGTCACCTATTTCCTGCTGCGCGACGGCGAGAAGCTGGCGCCCGCGCTGCGCGACGCGCTGCCGCTGGACCGCGACGTCGCCGACCGGCTGCTCGGCAAGTTCGTCTCGGTCGTCCGCGCGACGATCAAGGGATCGGTGGTCGTCGCGCTCGTCCAGGGTGCGCTCGGCGCCGTCACCTTCTGGATCGTCGGCGTCCCCGCGGCGCTGCTCTGGGGCCTGTTGATGGCGCTGGTCGCGCTGCTGCCCGCGGTCGGGCCAGCGCTCGTCTGGGTGCCGGTCGCCATCTATCTGCTCGCGACCGGCGCGGTGTGGCAGGGCGTCGTCGTCATCGTCTCGGGCGTCGCGGTGATCGGGCTCGCCGACAATATCCTGCGCCCGATCCTGGTCGGCCGCGACACCGGCATCCCCGACTGGCTGGTGCTGGTGACGACCCTGGGGGGGATCGAGGTCGCCGGGCTGAGCGGCATCGTTGTCGGCCCGCTGGTCGCGGCGCTGTTCATCGCCGGCTGGCAGATCCTGACCGAACAGCGCGCGGGCCGGCGCATCGCCAACCCAGATGCGGACGATGCGCCGCCCGAGGACGCCGGGACGCCCGCGGGCTGACGCCTGTTTCTTTTCCAGCCCTGTTTCTTCTCGAGCCCTGTTTCTTCTCCAGCCCTATTTCTTTTCCAGCATCGCCTTCAGCCCGTGCAGCGCGCCGAGCGGGCGGTGCTCGTCCTCGCTGACGACGCCCGCCGCGCGCAGCACCGCCTCCGCCTCGGGACTGCGCGGGAAGGGATCGAGCGCCAGCGCCATCGTCTCCGCCGCCGCCTCGCCGAGGTCGACCGCGCCGCCCTCGATCTCGACCGTGTCGAGCGCGCCCGCGTCGAGTTCGATCTCCTCCTGCTCGTCGAGCGTTTCGACGAACAGCAGCGCGACCGGCTCGTCGATCGTCGCGTCGAGCGGCACGCCGGTGACCGAACAGGCCTGCACCACCGCACCGGTCACCCGGCCGCGCACCGCGATGCCGGCAGCCTCCTTGCGCACGGCCACCACCGCCTCCAGCCGTTCGACCGACAGCACACCGAACCGCGCGGCAAGCGCCGTCCGTTCGGCATCGGTCGCGGCGACCCGCACCTCGCGCTCGCCCGCGCCGATCGCGTCGAGCCGCTCCGGGCGGCTGAATTCGGGTGGGGTCATGGCAGCTCTCCCGCAGTGAGCCGGTCGAGCGGCATCGCGTCCAGATCGGTGCGCAGTGCGGTCAGCGCCGCCGCGACATGGGCGGTCGCCTCACCCGCGGGCGCGTCGCCGCGGTAGAGGTTGCGGACCAGCGCCGGCATCAGGTCGCCCGCGGCGAGCCCGTCGCGATACGCGCCCAGCCGCCCGCCGAGCATGCTCATCATCTTGCCGATATGCTTGCCGACGACGATATCGCCCATCCCCATCTGGCGCAGCTGCCCGTCCATGTCGTCGACGAAGCGCTCGGTCAGATGCGCCGACAGCGCCGCCGCCTCGGGCTGCGTCTCCAGCCGCAGCAGCACCATCGCCAGCACCGCGGCGATCATGTCGAACCGGCCGTCGACCGTGTCCGGCACCGCGCCCGCCACGTACCAATGCTCCGCGCGACCGCGCGTCACCACCGCATTATAGAGCGGCAGCGCCTCGTCGCGCCTCTCGCCGAACAACCGTCCCCACCAGCCCACGTCGCGTCCCCGTCCTGTGCGCGGCGACAGCCGGCGCTTGATGCTCATCCGTTCCTCGCATATCGAGGCGATCGGCGGGCGATGCAATCGACCATGCGCGCCGATGCCGCTGGAGATAGTGATGAGCGTATCCTTTGCCCGTGCCGGCCTGCTGTTCGGCCTCGGGCTGACCATCGCGAGTGGCGCCTGCGCGCCGCTGCGCTCGCACCAGGGCTATATCATCGACGCCGATCTGGTGAATTCGGTGCAGCCGGGCGTCGACAACCGCCAGTCGGTGGCGCAGGTGCTGGGCCGTCCGACGATCGCCAGCCAATTCGGTGCGGAAGACTGGTATTATGTCGCGCGCGACAGCCGCAACCTCAATTTCCAGAAGCCCAAGCCCAAGGACCAGATCACGCTGAAGATCAGCTTCGATCCCAACGGCACGGTGAAGTCGGTGACGCGCACCGGCGTCGAGCAGATCGCCAAGGTCGACACCTATGGCAAGACCACACCGACGCTGGGCAAGAAGCGCGGCTTCTTCGAGGATCTGTTCGGCAATATCGGCACCGTCGGCGCGGCAGGCGCGGGTGGTCCGGGCGGCGGCGGCGGCGGTCGCGACACGCCGTAAGACGGTTTCCGCTACACGAACGCTTCTTCCCGGCGCGGTTGGCCGCGCCGCATGCTACGCATCGACGCGGCCGTGCCGTGCTTGGACCGGCACTGATCCCGAAAGGGGAAGGGATCAGTGACGGCAAACGCGCCGCCGCAGGAATGGTTCTGGTCGTCGCACCGATTTTCGCGCGACGGCGGCGGGCGCGTCAGCGAACGGTGAACATCACCTGATCCACCACCCGTCCGGCGAGGTCGACCAGCCGCAGCCGGTGCACGCCGGGCCCGGGCAGGATCAGCGGCGCATGGTCCGCCGGGCCGAGGTCGCGGGCGTCGAGCAGCACGCGATACGCCGCCGCCGCGCCGCTGACGCCGATGCCGAGCCGCTGGCGATCGATCGGGATATCCGGGTCGAGCGCATAGACGCTGCCAGCGACCGGCGTGGTGAAGCGCGGCCGCCGCGCGGCGGCGGGCGCGGCGGCGATCAGCGTCTGCGCGGTGCCGCGCAGGAACCAGTCGCGACGCGGCTCCTCGGTGCCGTCGGCGAAGGCGATGCGGACGGCCTCGACGTTCGCCGGCGGCGCGGGCTCGCGGCTGGGGCTGCGGGCATGGAGCGCCATCATGATGTCGCGCCACACCGGCGCCGCGCCACTGGTGCCCGACACTGCGCGCATCGGGTCGCCCTCGGCATTGCCGACCCAGACCGCGACGGTGAAGCGATCGGAATAGCCGACGCACCAATTGTCGCGCATCGCCTTCGACGTCCCCGTCTTCACCGCCGCCCAGAACGGCAGGCGCAACGCCGAATCGAGGCCGAAGGTGGCGGCGCGGGCGTTGGGATCGGCGATCATGTCGCCGACGATCCATGCCGCCGCCGGCGAGACGATCGCGCGGGACGACGCGGCGGGCTGGTCGTGCGTCAGCCGCAACGGGCGCCACCAGCCGCCCTGCGCGAGCGCGCGATAGGCGGCGGCCTGTTCGAGCAACGTCACCTCCGCCGAGCCCAGCGCGAGCGAGAAGCCGTAATAGGCGCCGTCTTCGACCAGCCCGCGATAGCCGAGGTCCCACAGGCGGTCGCGGAACGGTTCGACCCCGACCAGCAGCAGCGTGCGCACCGCCGGCACGTTGAGCGATCCGGCGAGCGCGGTGCGCGCCGACACCGGCCCCTTGAAGCCCCGGTCGTAATTCTGGGGGACGTAGAGGCCCGAGGCGGTGTCGAGCTGCACCGGCGAATCGTCGAGGATCGAGGCGGGGGTGAGATAACGGCGCTCGATCGCCTGCGCGTAGAGGAAGGGTTTGAGCGTCGAACCGGCCTGGCGGTAGCTCGCGGCATTATCCACCGCGGGCGCGGTGGAGGCGCCGCCGATACCGCCGACATAGGCGAGCACGTCGCCGCTCGCATTGTCGACGACCACCGCGGCACCGTCGCGCGCGCGCGTGCCACCGAGGCCGAGCAGCTGGCGACGCAGCGCCGCGGCGGCGAGCCGTTGCAGCCCGGCGTCGAGCGTGGTGGTGACGCGCAGCCCCGCTCTGGTCAGCAGCCGGTCGGACAGGTGCGGCGCGAGCCCGGGATCGAGCGCAAGACTGCGTGCGGGGCCGAGCATCGCCGCGACGGCGGCGGGAAAGCGCGCGCAGTCCCGCCGGCCGGCGAGCGCGCAGGCGCGGCGGGCGAGCGTCGCGGCGTCGGCGCGCGGATCGGGCAGCAGCGCGGCGAGCAGCAGCGCATCGTCGCGCGACAGGCTGGCGGGCGTCTTGCCGAACAGGCCAAGCGCGGCGGCGCCGATCCCCTGCGCCTCGCCGCGATAGCCGGCGAGGTTGAGATAGGCTTCGAGAATCTGGTCCTTGCTCCACCGCTGCTCGAGCGCGCGGCCGGCACGGATCTGGCGCAGCTTGTCGAACCAGCCGCGCGCGCCGGGGCGGGCGAGGCCGGGGGACAGAAAGGCGGCGAGCTGCATCGACAGCGTCGACGCGCCACGCGGACGATGGCGCGCGATCCGGTCGCGTGCGGCGCCGCCGAGCGCGAGCCAGTCGACGCCGGCATGGTCGGGGAAGCGATGGTCCTCCGCGGCGACGATCGTGTCGCGCGCGGCGGGGGCGATCGCGGCGAGCGGCGTCCAGGCGAGCCGGCGCACGGCGAAGTCGACGCGGGCGCTGTCGATCAGCGCGCCGTGGCGGTCGTAGAGCCACGCTTCGGACGGATGCCACCGGCTGCGGACGGCGGCATAGTCGGGCAGAGGCGGTGGCCGGGTGACGTAATCGAGCGCACCGCCCGCCACCGCGACGACGCCGACGAGCGCCAGGGCGCGGCGGGGGGTGAAGCGAAACGCCATGTCAACGCTTCGGGGCGGCACACTCGCGGCACCGCCACACCGCGCGCCCTGAACATATCGTCATCCCGGACGTATTCCGGGTGCCACGCCGTGCCGAGGCGCGCCGCTGTCGATGCGCATCGCTCCTCCAGCCCGACAGCAGGCCCCAGAACGAGCCCGGGGTAACGGGGAGATCCCGTCCGGTCGCACCACGCCGCATCAGGCGCCGCCGTCCGCGCGCGGACACCGCCCCCCTCACCGCTGCGCCACCACCATCGGCTGGTTCGGCACCTGCGCGCGGATCGCCGGCGCATACATCGCCTCGACCCGCGTCGGCGGCAGGCTGAAGCGACCGGCGCCGTTCAGCCGCACCGCATAGCTGACCGTGAACCGCCCGCGCGGCACCCAGGCGAAATAGCCGCGCCAGCCGTCGTTGCCGCGCTCGACATAGGAGGGCTGGACGCCTTCGTTCGCACCGCCCTCGCCCAGCATCTGCGACTGGTTGGCGAGGTCGCCGATGATCGTCGCGCCCGCCGGGATCGGATCGTCGACCACCACCCAGTTGCGCTCCGCGGTGGCGTCGACGGTGATCGTCACGCGCAGCACGTCGCCGCGGGTGAGCTGCCCCGCCTTGCGCACCTGCACGGGGGTGACGCTGCGCGTCGCGCGATAGCCGGCGAACAGCGACGCTTTCAGCGGCACCGCGGCGCGCACCGACACCATCGCCCACGGGCCGCTGCCGCCGCTCTGGCGAAGCAGCAGCGGCGTCGCCGCGGCGGGCAGCGGCAGGCTGACCGACCGGGCCTCGGCGGCGAGCGGCCACGCCCGCGACACGCTGGTCGCACCGAGTTGCAGCATGGTCGTGCCGGCGATCGCCTGCGCCGGATAGAGGCCGGCGAACCGGCGAACCGCGACCGCGCCCCAGGCGTTGGCGGTGGTCGTGTCCCAATGGCCGCGCGACTGGCGTGAGCCGACGCCAACCATCATCCTCGCCGCCTCGTCCTGCCAGCCGGGACGGCCGAGCGTCACCAGCAACGCCTTGATCGACGCCTCGTCGCCCGACGACATCAGCCACCACGACTGGTTCGCCGCATCCGACAGGTCGAGCCGCGTGCCCTCATAGACCAGCCGGCTGCGCAGCACGCCCTCCGCCTGCCCCTTCAGCGCGGCGGCGTTGGCGAGGGGGACGCGGTCGAGCGCAGCGATGTAATCGCTCAGCAGCGCGGTCGGCATGTCCTGCGCCGCCAGCCCGACCTGCCCGAGCATCGCCGGCGTCGCCTCGCCGGCGCGCGCGAGCGCGGCAAAGGCGACCAGCCGCTGCTGCCGGGGATCGCCGTAGGTTTCGTGGCGGACGCGGCCGTCGAGCACCGCCTTCAGCCCCTCCACCATCCGCGCACGCGGCGCGGGCGGCAACGGCAACCCGGCCTCGCTGGTCAGCGACAGCACGTAGGCGGTGAGCGCCTCCGACCCCTCCAGCGATTCGCTCGGCCAGTAGCGGAGCAGGCCGTCGGGCGCCTGATAGGTCGGGATCGCTCCCGCCAGCGCCGCCCAGCGCGCCGTATCGCCGAGCGCGACGATCCGGCTCAACTGCTGTTCGAAGCAATTGTACGGATAGTCGCTCATGTAGCGCCGCACGCCGGCAAGCGGCGGCGCGAGCGTGTCGGTGAGCTGCACGTCGACCGATCCGCGTCCCGGCAGCGCTCCCGCGGGCGGGGCGATCGGCAGGTTGGTGTCGCCGACGCGGGTCAGCGCCGCCGCCCATGTCTCGACCGGCACCGCCGGCACCACCTCCTGGCTGACCGTCAGGCGATCGGTCGCCTTGCCGTCCGCGCTGCGCGCGGTGACCTGCCAGCGGAGCGTGCCGCTCGCCTGTGGCGCGGTGAGGTTCCACGCGACCGGCGCGGCGCCGCCCGCCGGGATCGTCACGGTCAGCGGCTTGCCTTGGGCAATGCGGGGGAAGACCGCGACCTCGGCGGTGACGGTCATCGGCCGGTCGCTGCCGTTGCGCAGCGTGAAGCCCGCCGCATACCAGTCGCCGCTGCGCACCAGCGGCGGCAGGCCGGCGTAGAGCGAAAGGTCCTGCGCGGTGCGGATCGCGGTGCTGCCGGTGCCGAACAGGCCGTCGCCATCGGTGGCGATCGCGACCAGCTTGAACGACGACAGCGCATCCGACAGCGGCACGGACAGGCGCGCGCGGCCCTGTGCGTCGAGCGCGACGCGACCCTGCCACAGCAGCACCGGCTGGAAATTCTCGCGGTTGAGCGCCGCCGCGGCATCGCCGCCGCCGCCGCCGGCCTCCACCGCCTTGCGGCCGTAATGGCGCTTGCCGACCACCTGCATCTGCGCGGTCGCGGTCAGCACCGACAGCGGCCGGTCGCCCATCATCGCAGGCAGCACGTCCCAGCTGGCGTTGGGCGCGAGCTGCAGCAGCGCCTCGTCCACCGCGGCGAAGGCGACGTCGGCACTGGCGGCGGGGCTGCCGTCGGGGCGGCGGACCTGCAATGCGACATCGGCGGTGCCGCGCGGGCTGAACCGTTCGTGGTCCGCCTTCACCGTCACGCCGAGCGTGTGTCCCTCCCAGCCGACCTTCACCCGGGCGATGCCGAGGCGATAGGCGGGCTTGGACAGGTCGACCAGCGCGGTCGGTTCGGGCGCAGGCTCCGCCTTCACCAGCCCCAGGCTCCGGCCGATTCCGCGCAGCCAGCTGGTCCAGCCGCTCTCGATCCGCCCGCGCACGACCATCACCGAGACATAGACGTCGGGCGCATAGCTGCCCGGCATCGGCACCTCGACGACGGGATCGGTGCCGGAGAGTTGGGTGACGAAGCTCGACAGCACGCCCTCGCGCTCGACCGTCACCAGCGCGGTGGCGGACCGGAACGGCATGCGCACCTGAAAGCGCGCGGTCTCGCCCGCCTTGTAGGCGGTGCGTTCCGGCACGACGTCCATCCGGTCGCCGTTGTCGCCGCCGAACCACCAGGCGTCGTTCCCGGCCAGCCACACCGACCGCACCGCGCGCGCGACATGGCCGTCCGCATCCGCGCTGGTCGCGACGACATAGACCTCGCCCGACACGCCGGGATCGACCGCGCACTGCGCCAGCCCCTGGGCATCTGTCGTCGCAGTGCAGGTGGCATCGAGCTTCGTCGTGCGCATCTGGTTGTCATAGGCGTAGAAACCGCCGATCAGCCGCCGCCGCGCGGTGAGGATCTGGCGGCTGTACAGCGCGACGCTGATCGTCTGGTTCCTGATCGGCTTGCCGTCGGTGTCGAGCGCGACGAAGCGCAGGCGCAGATCGTCCTGCTTCATCAGCCAGCCGTCGGTCCTGACCCCCAGCTGCACCGCGGAGGCGAAGATCGGCACGTTGCGGCTGGCGGTCAGCACCTCGCCGTTAGCGTCCTGATAATCCATCTCGACGCGCATGTCGGCGAGGCCGTCGAGCGCGGGCACGTCGACGCTCGTCCGCGCCGTGCCGCCCGCCCCCAGCGTCACCGGCAGCGTCTGCGTCGGCGGCAGCGGCGTCTGCTGGTCGTCGCCGTCGCCGTTCATCGGCCTGACGCCCTCCTCCACCTTCGCGCCGCCGAAGGTATAGCCGTCATAGCCCTCGGGCGTCGCACTGTGCGCGAACCAGCCGACGCGGACGTCGACCGGCAGGCCGCCCGCACCGCCGCCGGACAGATAACCGACATAGAGGTCGAGCGGCAGCGACTTCGGCCGCACCGCCGCCGCCTTCGGCCCGGTGACGCTCGCGCGCATCGTCGGCAGTTTGTATTCGTCGACCTTGAACGACTGGTCGGTGTAGGTGACGTCCTCCCCCCGCACGATGCGCAGGTCGTAATCGCCCATCGGCGCCCCCTGCGGCGCGGTCCATGTCGTCTCGCCGGTCCCGCGCGCGTCGATGCTGAGCGGCAGGTCGAACTGCGTGTCCGATCCGCGGTGCGCGAGCCGCAGCGTACCGGTGAAGCCCGCGGGAATCGCGAAGCCGCTGCCGTTGGGGCGGCGGACGATATGCTTCATGTGGATCGTCTCGCCCTGCCGGACGAGCGCGCGATCGAAGACGGTGTGGAACGTCTCGGCCGGGGCGGAATAGCCATAGGGCAGCTCGAAGTCATAGGGCCGGATGCCGTCGCCCCAGCTGGTCAGCGCGAAGCTGAAATCGTCGCCGCTGCGCGCCGAGATCATCAACGGATGCGCGGTCGATCCGTCCTGACAGCCGCCATAGGTTTCTGGTTCGGGCAGACCCGCGGGGATCATCAGCCCGCCGCTGCGATCGGTCGCGCCGCGCGCCAGCAGCCTGCCCGTGCAGCTGTCGCTGATCTGCACGGCGGCATTGGCGACCGGCTTGCCGGAGCCGAGCGAGGTTACCCAGGCGAGGCTGCGCTCGCGGCCCCATTTGAAATGCACCGCCATGTCGGTGACCAGCGCCGCGGTCGCGACATAGCGCGGCGCATTGCGTCCCAGCAGCGCGCGCCCCAGCGCGGGGCTGGCGAGTTCGACGACATAGAAGCCGGGCTTGCCCAAGGGGATGCCGACGACCTCGAAATCGCGACCCTTGCCCGGCAGGCCGATCGTCATGCCGGCGCCCTGATTGCCGAGGATCGAGCGGTCGCCGGTGTGGTTGATCCGGCGGATCACCGCGTCGCCGCGCTTCACCTCCTCGACATCGGCATCGTCGGCGGCATCGACGGTGCGCAACCATTCGGCGACCGTCGCGTCGCTGTCGCCGACCTTGAGCGTCCGCCCGCCGATCGGCAGGCTCTTGCCCTGCAACGCGGGTTCAACGTTGCGCACGGTGACCGGCAGCACGCCGCCCTGCGTCGCTTCGAGGATGCCGAAGCCGGCCGCGAACTTCACCAGCGGCGGTGCGGCGTCGACGCGCACGTCGAGCGGGAAGCGTTCGGCGTTCGACAGGCCGCGGCCGCTCTCGTCCTTCAGGCCCGCGGGCAGCGTCAGCTTTGCGGTGGTGTCGTAGGGCAAGGGCGCCTTGAAGGTGACGTCGGCGATCGTCGCCTTCTTCCTCTCGTCCTCGTCGAAGGTCGGTGCGATCTGCCTGCCGTCCGCCAGCGTCAGGCGGATCGCCGCCGCCTGGCTCATCGGCACCGGGGCGGTGAAGCGCACATAGGCCGGCTGGACCGGGCTGCACCCCGCCTGCGGGTTGGTACGGCTGCATTCGAAGCGCGCCGCGAACGGCTTGCGGACGGTATAGTCGAAGCGCTGGTCGCTACCGGCGAGGCGGCCGGACGCCGACGCGATCCCCTGCGGCCAGACCAGCGCCATGTCGCGCCCCGGCGGCAGCGCGCGGCGGCATTTCAGCGCGGTGACGCCGGCATAGAGCGCCTGCCGCTCGGCGGGTTTCTCCGGAATCGTCTCGGGCAGGCCGGCGCTGTCGAGGAAGCTGCGCACCGACCAGGTCTGCGTCCCCATCCCGCCGATCAGCCTGCCGGGCAGGTCGGCGGGCAGGACGTCGACCGGGATCTTCTCGCCGATGCCGTCGACCGCGCAATAGGCGTTGGCGGCGACCGAGGCGCGCGTCGGCGCGAGGGTCGCGGCGACGAGGAAGACCTGACCCTCCTCGATCTCGTCGCCATCGCCCGACGGCAGCACCGCCCGCGCCGACGGACCGCCGGCATCGACGGTGTAGCGGGCGCGGCCGTTCAGCGCATAGCCGGCGACGCTCTTCAGCCCCTTGGCCGCATCGAAATGGCATGTCGTGTCGCCCGACAGCGGTGCGGCGAAGTCGAACACCCAGGTCTGCTGATCGACCCAGCGCCCGGTGCCGGTGCAGGCGGTGGTGAAGGGGGCGGGGCTGCGAGGGTCGCCAAGCGGCACCATCGGCTGGTTGAAGCGGATGGTATAGCGCTCGACCGCACCCGCCGCGCCGCCGACGCCGGGCTGGGCAAGCACGACCTGCGGGCTGTTGTCGCCGAACGCCGCCACCGGCGCGAGGGCCAAGGCCAGCACCGCCCACCGCATCGCCCCACGCATCCGCCGTCTCCCCGTAACGTCGGCGAGGTTAGGCTGGCGCTGGCCGCGAATCCAGCGCGCAGATGTCCGGCGTCGCCCCGCGCCGGAACTTCAGCCCTTCTGTCCGATTCGGCCTGAATCGGGCGAAGACTGGTCCGGGCGGCGCGACAATGGCGCAGGACGCCCGCCGCTTAGCGGAATCGACTTGTCCGATTAAATCCGTTTCGGACATGATGGCGATGAACGGGGCGGGGGGCTGCTCATGGACGTGCTGACGCTGGGCCTCGATGCGGCCGCACGGGAAACGATGCTGTTCGCGGCGACCGGATTGCTGATCGGCGGGATCGACGACCTGCTGATCGATCTGTGCTTCATCGGGCATCGCCTGTCCGGTCGCGACGACCGGGGCCTGCGCACCGACACGCTGCCGGTGCCGGCGACGCCCGCCACCTTTGCGGTGTTCGTCGCCGCCTGGGACGAACAGGCGGTGATCGGCGGGATGCTGTCTGCGGCGGTCCGCCGGTTCGAACATCCCGATTACCGCATCTACGTCGGCGTCTATCCGAACGATCCGCGGACGATCGCCGCAGCGCGGGCGGTCGCGGCGACCGACGCGCGTATCCGCGTCATCGTCGGCGCGCGCGCCGGCCCGACGACCAAGGCGGACTGCCTCAACACCCTGTGGACGGCGCTGGTCCGCGACGATCGGGCGGAGGGACGGACGACGACCGCAGTGGTGCTGCACGACGCCGAGGACGTGGTGCACCCGGCGGAGCTGATCGTCTTCGATTCGCTGATCCGCGGGCAGGCGGTGGTGCAATTGCCGGTGCTGCCGCTGATCCGGCGCGGATCGCTGGTGTCGGGTCATTATGCGGACGAGTTCGCCTATGCGCACAGCGTCCAGCAACCGGTGCGCGCGATGCTGGGCGCGGCGATGCCGCTCGCGGGCACCGGCTGCGCGATCGCGACGGCGATGCTGGCCGGTATCGCCGCCGAACGGGGCGGGGCGCCCTTCGACGCGAGCAGCCTGACGGAGGATTACGAGCTCGGCCTGCACGTCGCCGCGCGGGGCGGGGCCAGCCGCTTTGCCCGCGTCCGCGATTCCCGCGACGGCAGCCTCGTCGCGGTCCGGGCCTATTTCCCCGATACCCTGACCACCGCGACCCGGCAGAAGGCGCGCTGGATGACGGGGATCGCGCTCGCGGGATGGGACCGGACCGGCTGGGGGGAAACCGGCGCGCTGGCCGATCACTGGATGCGGATGCGCGACCGCCGGGCGCTCGTCTCTGTGCTGGTGCTCGCCGTCGCCTATGCCGCGGTGCTGCTGTGGCCGCTGGCGGCGGGGTGGCGCTGGCTGCGGTCGATGCCGCCGGCGGACGACCGGCTGGCGGACTGGCTGTTGCTGACCACCTCGCTGCTGCTCGGCTGGCGGCTGATGATGCGAATCGTCTGCACCGCGCGGGCCTATGGCCGGGCCGAGGCTTGCTGGTCGCTGCCGCGATTCTTCATCGGCAACCTCGTGTCGCTGATCGCCGCGCCGCGGGCGTTGCACCGTTACCTCAAACTGCTGCGCGGCGAGACGCTGGTCTGGGACAAGACGGCGCACGTCTTTCCCGATCTGGTCGATCCCCGGACGTCCGTGACCGCGTGAGGGGCGGCAGGCCGTTACGCTTTCTGGCGATCCTGCTGTGCGGCTGGTCGGGGGCGCGCAGCCTCGACCTCTATCGACGCAGCGGGGACGTACCCGGGGTCGGGGTCGGAGCCAGGACCGCAAGCGGGCCGATCGACCACCTCGCCGCCGCGATCGGCGTGCCGAAAGCCGCAGCGGCCGCGCGGTCGTTCGTCGCGCCCGTCGCGCCCGCGCACGCCATGATCGCGATCCCGACCGCCGTCGCATCGCATCAGTTCGTCCGTCCGCCGACACCGGCCGGGTTCGCGCAGGCGACGGTGCGGGAGCCGGAACGACATCAGGACCCCGCCCCGGCGGCGATGCCGGCGCCGCCGCTGTCCCCCGCGGTCCTGCCGCCGCCGGTCAGACGGACCGGCGGGCGGCTGACCGGCAGCGCGTGGCTGATCGCACGCGACGGCGCCGCGGCCGGCATATCGAACGGCCAGCTCGGCGGATCGCAGGCCGGCGCGCGGATCACCTATGCACTCGGCACCCGCCGCCGCCTCGCGCTCGCCGCGCGGGTGTCCGCGCCGCTGTCGGGGCGCGGCAGGGAGGCGGCGATCGGGTTCGACTGGCAACCGACGCGGGCGCCGGTCCACGTCATCGCCGAACGGCGCATCGCGCTGGATGGCGGGCGCGGCGGGCCGACCCTCGGAATCGTCGGCGGATACGGTCCGGCGGAGGTCGTGCGCGGCGTCCAGCTGGAGGGATACGGTCAGGCCGGCGTGATCGCGCGCGATGGCGGCGAAGCCTTTGCCGATGGCGCGGTGCGCGTCGCGCATCCGCTCGGGCGGGTCGGCGCGCTGCGCATCGACGTCGGCGCGGGGCTGTGGGGCGGCGCGCAGCGTGGCGCGGCGCGGCTCGACGTCGGGCCTTCCGTGGGCGTCGTCGTGCCGGTCGGCCAGACCGCGTTCCGCCTGACCGCCGACTGGCGCGAACGGATCGCCGGGGATGCGCGGCCGGGATCGGGCCCTGCGCTGTCGCTCGGCACCAACTTCTAGGATCGGCGGTCTAGCCGGTCGCTGCCAGCGGCCTATAACGCTGCCCCGTGGACCTGTACCTTCCCATCGCCAATCTGTCGGTCAACGCGCTGGTCATCATCCTGCTGGGCGGCGGCGTCGGGCTGCTGTCGGGGATGTTCGGGGTCGGCGGCGGGTTCCTGACGACGCCGTTGCTCATCATCTACGGCATCCCGCCGACCGTCGCCGCGGCCTCGTCGGCGAGCCAGGTGACGGGGGCGAGCGTGTCGGGGGTGATCGCGCATTTCCACCGCAACGGCGTCGATACCAAGATGGGCGGCGTGCTGGTCGCCGGCGGTATCGTCGGCAGCTTCGCTGGCGCGTGGATCTTCCGCCTGCTCCAGGCCAGCGGGCAGATCGATACCGTGATCGGCGTCGTCTATGTCGTCATGCTCGGGTCGATCGGCACGCTGATGGCGCGCGAATCGATCGCCGCGATCGGCGTGTCGCGCGGGCGCCGCGTCGCCCGGCCGCGCAAGCGCCGCCACCATCCGCTGGTCGCCGCGCTGCCGCTGCGCACGCGCTTCTACGCCTCCGGGCTCTACATCTCGCCGCTGGCGCCGTTGCTGCTCGGCTTCGGCACCGGCATCCTCACCATCCTGCTCGGCATCGGCGGCGGCTTCATCCTCGTGCCCGCGATGATCTACCTGCTCGGCATGGCGACCAGCGTCGTCGTCGGCACCTCGCTGTTCCAGACGCTGTTCGTCACCGCGGTGGCGACGATGGTCCACGCGACCACCACCAAGGCGGTCGACATCGTCCTTGCGGGCCTGCTGCTGATCGGATCGGTGATCGGCGCGCAGCTCGGCGCGCGCTTCGCGACCAAGGTGAAACCCGAATATCTCCGCCTCGCGCTCGCCGTCATGGTGCTGCTCGTCGGGTTGCGCATCTTGCTCGGCCTCGTCTGGCGCCCCGAAGACATCTTCACGGTCGAGCTGACGTGACGCGGGCGGCCGTCCTGCTGCTCGCGCCGCTATTGATGGCGCAGGCGCCGAAACCGGTGCTCGTCCCCGACGTGTCGCAACGCGATATCGAGATCGCCTACAGCTTCACCGGCGCCGAACTGCTGCTGTTCGGGGCGATCCTCTACCCCGGCGGGCGGTTGCCGCGCGGCGAGGCGCCGACCGACATCGTCGTCGTCGTCAAGGGGCCGACGCAGCCGGTGCTGGTGCGCGAGAAGCAGAAGGTCGCCGGCATCTGGGTCAATGCCGAGCATCAGCGCTACAGCTCGGTGCCGAGTTTCTATGCGCTGGCGTCGTCGCGGCCGATCGGGCGGATCGTCGACGCGCGGACGCGTGCGATCTACGAACTGGGGCTCGACAGCCTGCAATTGTCGCCCGGTTCCAGCGCGATCAGCGCGGTCGAGCATCGCTTCCAGCAGGGTCTGGTCGGGCTGAAGCGGCGCACCGGGCTGTACGTCGAGGCGCCGCATGCGGTCGAGATCACCGATGGCGTGCTCTATCGCGCGCGGCTGACGATCCCGGCGCGCGTGCCGGTCGGGCGATTCACCGCGGAGACGTTCCTGATCCGCGACGGCCGCGTGCTCGCCGCAGCGGTGCGCGACATCGACATCCGCAAATCGGGGTTCGAGCGATTCGTCGCGCGGGCGGCGGATCGCGATTCGATCGCCTACGGCCTCGTCGCGGTCGCGCTCTCGGTCGGGCTGGGGCTGGCGGCGGGATGGATCGCGCGCCGGCTTTAGTCCAGCGCTGACGGTATCTTAACCGCTCCCGCCTAGATCCCGGCGGCTATGGACAGGAATCTGCCGTGATGACCGATATGCCGGTACCGGGTGCGTTTGCGGGCGCGACGCCTATCGCCGCGGGGCAGATCGCCGGGCTGGACCTCGGTCCGACGCCGGTCGGCTGCGTGCTGGCGGTCGCCGGCGGCAGCAGCCGCGTGCTGTTCGACCGCCACGCGCTCGACCTCGTCGCGCAGGATGCCGACCCGGTCGTCGCCGCCGCCGGGCAGGTCGGCGGACAGATCAAGATGCGCGTCGGCGGATCCTGGCTGATCGCCAACATCCGCAGCCTGGCGTTGCAGGACGGCCAGAGCGACTGGATCGCCGCCGACATCGATTTCCTGGGCGAGGGCGACGAGGAGCGGCTGACCGGCAAGCTGTACAATTTCCGCCGCGGCGTGACGCGCTATCCGCTGCCCGGCTGCGAGGTGTTTCCGATCGCGACGATCGACCTGAAGCAGATCTATTCCGCCGCCGACCAGCCGCATATCCAGATCGGCACCGTCTATCCGACCCGCGACGTGCGCGCCTCGCTGTACGTCGACGCGATGCTCGGCAAGCATTTCGCGCTGGTCGGATCGACCGGCACCGGCAAATCGACCAGCGCCGCATTGATTCTCCACCGCATCTGCGAACTGGCGCCGCAGGGCCATGTCGTGATGATCGACCCGCATGGCGAATATGCCGCGGCGTTCCGCGGCAACGGCGCGATCTACGACGTCAACAACCTGCAGATGCCCTATTGGCTGATGAACTTCGAGGAGCATTGCGAGGTCTTCGTCACCTCCAGTGGCGCCGAGCGGCAGAAGGATGCCGACATCCTCGCCAAATGCCTGCTGATGGCGCGCGCCAAGAACCGGCTGGGGCAGGAAATCGCCAAGCTGACCGTCGACGCGCCGATCCCCTATCTGCTCAGCGACCTCACCAACCTCATCAACCTCGAGATGGGCAAGATGGACCGGGCGGGGGATACCGCGCCCTATCTGCGCCTCAAGACCAAGATCGACGAGATCAAGGCCGATCCGCGCTACGGCTTCATGTTCTCGGGCATGCTGGTCGCGGACACGATGGCCGATTTCCTCGCCCGCATCTTCCGCATGCCGGGCGACGGGCGGCCGATCTCGATCGTCGACGTATCGGGTGTGCCGTCGGAGATCACGTCGGTGGTCGTCGCGGTGCTGAGCCGGATGACCTTCGACTTTGCGATCTGGTCGCGCAACGAACCGCAGCGGCCGATCCTGCTCGTCTGCGAGGAGGCACACCGCTACATCCCGAGCAGCGCCAGGACCGAGGGGCGCAGCGCCTCGGTCGGTCGAATCCTCAGCCGGATCGCCAAGGAAGGGCGCAAATACGGCGTCAGCCTGGGTCTCATCACGCAGCGGCCGTCCGATCTGGAGGAAGGCGTGCTGTCGCAATGCGGCACGATCATCGCGATGCGCCTCAACAACGAACGCGACCAGGCGTTCGTACGCGCGGCGATGCCGGAGGGCGCGCGCGGGTTCCTCGATGCGATTCCGGCTCTGCGCAACCGCGAATGCATCATCTGCGGCGAGGGCGTCGCGGTGCCGATCCGGGTGAGCTTCGACGGGCTCGACGAGAGCAAGCGGCCGGCCTCGGGCGATCCGCTGTTCTCGACCCTGTGGCGCGACGTCGGCGGCGAGGATGCGATCATCCAGCGCACGATCATGCGGTGGCGCGCGCAGGGCCGGTAGCCCGACCGATCTCAACGAGATTAACACGTGTGTGGATACGCGGGGCCTTGTCCCTGCGCAGCACGCAGGACGGACGATGCTAGCTTGGCCTGCGCCGTCAGCGACCTGACGCGCGGTCGATCCGGCACACCCGGCGGTCAGCCGCCGTGGCCGACCTTCACCGCGAGCAGGCCCGACACCCGCGCCTTGAAGCGGCGCAGCGATTCGCCCGACAGCGCCGCGACGCTGGCGAAGCTGATCGAGCGCGGGTTGATCGTCTGGCCGTTGCGCCAGACCTCCCAGTGCAGATGCGGCCCGGTCGACATGCCGGTCGACCCGACATAACCGATCACCTGTCCCTGCCGGACGTGCGCGCCGCGCGCCACCGCGATGCGGCTCATATGGCCATAGCCGCTGGCGAGGCCGCCGCCGTGCACCAGCTTGACGAAATTGCCGTAGCCGCCCGAACGCCCCGCGCCCTGCACGACGCCGTCGAGCGCGGCATAGATCGGCGAGCCGTAGGGCGCGGCGATATCAAGCCCCTTGTGCATCTTGAGATAGCCGAGCAGCGGGTGCATGCGATAGCCGAACGACGAGGTGATGCGGCCGGCGACGGGCATGCCCATGAAGCCGCGGCGTTCGCTCTGCCCGCTGGCGTCGAACCACGCCGCCTTGCCCGCATCGTCCCAGCGGACAAGCTGCACCTTGCGACGGCCCTGGTCGATGCCGGCGAACAGCAGGTCGCCGATCCGGGTTTCGCCGGTCGCGGCGCGCTGCTGTTCGACGATCAGGTCGAAACTGTCGGCGGCGGTGACGTCGCGCCCGATCGACAGCCGGGTCGCCAGCGCCTTGATATAGCTTTCGACGACACGCGCGGGCGCGCCCGCCGCCCGCGCGGAACGGTAGAGGCTGGAGCCGACGAGGCCCTGGATGCGCAGCGGCGTCGCGTCGATCGCGATCGGCTGGCGCGTCATCACCAGCCCGTTGCCGACGCGGTCGAGGCTGAGCGCGAGATCGAACCGGGCGCGCAGCGCGAGCTTGTCGAGCGGGCGCGCCACCGTCTTCGCCGGGCGACGGCCGAGCGTCAGCGCGATGCGGGTCCCGGGTTTGATGTCGCCGAGCGACACCGCCTGCGCGACCAGACCGGCGGCGGCACGCGCATCGCCACGGCCGACGCCGGCGCGCAGCAGGACATGGTCGAGATCGTCGCCCTCGCCCAGCGTCGCGCTGAGATCGACGATCGGGCGTTCGGGCGCCTCGGCGAGCGGCGCGACGAGGTCGTTCGCCGCCATCCGCCGCCCGGTGTCGCCGCCCCAGGCGAGCGGGGCGATCGCCTGTCCGCGCGCTTCCTCCCAGGCGATGCCGTCGAGCGGCGCGGGGGTGGCGCCGACCAGCGGCGGCAGGCCCGGCGCCAGCGCCCAGACGGCGCCGCACAGAACGGTGACGGTGGCGACGCCGCGCCACCAGTCGCGGCTGCCGATCTGCGCGCCGAGATCGGGCGCCCAGTCGATCGCCGCGGCGGCGCCGCGCAGCCGGTCGATGCGGCCGAGGTCGGGTTTTACCACGGGCGCGCGGCCGAACGGGCGCGCGCCGAGGCCGCGTGCGGCACCGCCGCCGGCCAGCTCCAGACCCTGATCGTTGCGCAGGAACACGCGGTACGGCGCCTCTTCGTTATCCGCCGTCTTCCCCCCGGCGCTGGGTGGCAGCGTTGTGGGGGACAAAATCTAAAGTCAAATTAACCGGAGGGGCCGGTGGGTTACGCTGCGACGGGGCGTTTTGCCGGTGCGGTGGTCGGTCGGGTCGGGTTGGATTCACGCGAAGGCGCGACGAGAAGGAAGAAGGGGGGGTCGCGCGGAGACGCGGAGACGCGGAGGGGGTTACGCTCCGGGCCGGAGGCCTTTTTCCCCCGACACGGACGTTGCCCGCTGCCGGCGTGATCGGACGATACGGCTGCGCCGAACGCAACTCTCCGCGTGCCACCCCTTCTTCTCTTCGCGTCTTCGCGGCTTCGCGTGAACCAATCCGGCCAGCCTGCGACGAACGTGTTGATTCAACGCATTGCGTCCAGCGGCGGCAGACCCGATGTTGGCGTCATGAAAGCGGCGGTCACCGCGGTCCTCGGGCCGACCAATACCGGGAAGACGCATCTCGCCGTCGAACGGATGTGCGCCCATTCGAGCGGGATCATGGGCTTTCCGCTGCGGCTGCTCGCGCGCGAGGTCTATGATCGCGTCGTCCGGCTGAAGGGGCCCGAGCAGGTCGCGCTGGTCACCGGCGAAGAGAAGATCATGCCGCCGAACGCGCGCTGGTTCCTGTGCACCGCCGAATCGATGCCCGAGCACGATGCCGCCTTCGTCGCGCTGGACGAGGCGCAGCTGGGGACCGATGCCGAGCGCGGCCATGTCTTCACCGACCGGCTGCTGCGGCGGCGCGGGCGCGAGGAGACGATGATCCTGGGATCGGAGGCGCTGCGGCCGATGATCCGCGATCTGGTGCCGGATGCCGAGATCGTCGGGCGGCCGCGCTTTTCGAAGCTGACCTATGCCGGCGCGAAGAAGATCAGCCGCCTGCCCAAGCGATCCGCGATCGTCGCGTTCAGCGCCGAGGAGGTCTATGCCGTCGCCGAGATGCTGCGGCGGCTGCGCGGCGGTGCGGCGGTGGTGATGGGCGCGCTCTCCCCGCGCACCCGCAACGCGCAGGTCGCGATGTTCCAGGCGGGCGAGGTCGACTATCTCGTCGCGACCGACGCGATCGGCATGGGGCTGAACATGGACGTCGCGCATGTCGCCTTCGCCGGGCTCCACAAGTTCGACGGGCGGCGCAACCGCCGGCTGACGGTGGCGGAAATGGCGCAGATCGCCGGCCGCGCCGGGCGCCACCAGCGCGACGGCACCTTCGGCGGGGTGGTCGAGGAAGGGCCGGGCGCGTTCCTGCCCGAGGAGGTGTTCGCGATCGAGGAGCATCGCTTTCCGCGGATCGAGCACCTCTACTGGCGCAACGGCGAGCCCGATTACGCCAGCATCGACGCGCTGATCGCCAGTCTCGAGCGACGCCCCGAACCGGGCGTGCTGCTCGCCGCGCCGCAATCGACCGACCTTGCGGTGCTGAAGCGGTTGGCGGACGAGCCATGGGTGCGCGACCGGGCACGCGCGCCGGCGATGGTCAAGCGGTTGTGGGCGGCGTGCGGCCTGCCCGATTTCCGCAAGCTCGGGATCGACCCGCATGCGCGCTTCGTCAGCCGCGTGTTCGGCTATCTGTCCGAAGGGCGCGGGGTGGTGCCGAACCAGTGGTTCGCCGACGAGGTGTCGCGGCTCGACACGATCGCTGGCGATGTCGAGACGATCGCTGGCCGCATCGCCGCGATCCGCAGCTGGGCCTATATCGCGCAGCGGCCCGACTGGCTCGCCGACCCCGCGCACGGCGCCGAACGCACCCGCCAGATCGAGGAGCGGCTGTCCGACGGCCTCCACGCCAGCCTGACGCAGCGCTTCGTCGACAAGCGCACCACCGCGCTGATCCGCCAGATCGGCGCCGATGCCAGCCTGTTGCCGGTGGTGATCGGGCCGGAGGGCGAGGTGCTGGTCGAGGATCATCCGATCGGGCGGCTGGACGGATTCCGCTTCACCGTCGATCCGGCAGCGCGCGCGGGCGACCGCCGGCTGCTGCTCGCCGCGGCGGAGAAGCGGCTGACCGGCGAACGCACCCGGCGCGCCGAGGCGCTGGTCGCGGCGGAGGATGCGGCGTTCGCGCTCGATGGGCCGCGGATCGTGTGGAGCGGGCATGCGGTGGCGCAGTTGACGCCCGGACCGTCGCTGGCGCGGCCGCAGCTGAAGCTGGACCGCGATCTCGATTGCCTCGGCAAGGCGCAGCGCGAGGCCGTGCAGGCGCGGCTGGCGCGCTGGCTGGCGGCGGCGATGGCGCGCCATGTGCCGGCGCTGGCCGCGTTGGCCGAGGCGGCGCGCGATCCGCAGGCGACGCCGGCGCTGCGCGTCGTCGCGGGCGAACTGGAGGCGGCGGGCGGGCTGTTCGCGCGGCTTGCCCTGCGCGACCCGCTCGACGCGCTGGATCATGACGAACGTAAAAGGCTACGGCGGATCGGCATCACGATCGGCGCACTCGACCTGTTCGATCCGCGGCTGCTCAAGCCCGGTGCGGCGCGCTGGCGGCAGGCGCTGCTGGCGATCCGCGGCGCGGTGCCGCCGCTGCCGCGCGAGGGCGCGAGCGTGCTGCCGCGCGGTGCGCCGGGGGCGACGCTCGCCACCGGGTTCCGGCCGCTGGCGGCGCAGGCGGTGCGCGTCGACCTGATCGAGCGGATCGCGCGCGCGGCACATGACGCGCGCCAGGGCCGCAAGCCGTTCGCGCCCGATCCGGCGCTGGCGACGTCGATGGGCGTCGAGCCGGCGACGTTCGAGCGGCTGATGGCGGAACTGGGGTTCCGCACGATCCGCGGCGACGGCCAGGCGGCGCCGGCCTGGGTCTGGCACGGCCGCCGTCCGCCCAGACGCGACGAACGACCCGCGCCGCGGCCGACCGGGGCATTTGCGGCGCTAGCGGGCTGGAACCGCCATGGCTGAACCAAGCATGCGGCTCGACCGCTTCCTGTGGTTCGTACGGATCGCCAAGACCCGACAACGCGCGCAGGAGATCGCCTGCGACGGCCGCATGCGGATCGACGGCCGCGTCGTCGACCGTAGCGCGGCACCGGTGCGGATCGGCAATATCCTGACCTTTGCAGACGGCAACCGCGTTCGCGTGCTGCGGGTCGAGGCGCTGCCGACCCGGCGCGGCCCCGCCCCGGAAGCGCAGGCCTGCTATCAGGAGCTGGTCGCAAACGTATCGCAATCGCCCCCTATCGATTGACGTGGAGGGGAACGGGGCATAGCAGCCTCGCGTTCATACCCGGCCTCGCGTGAGGTCGCGCTATAAGGCCGCAAGGAACCCGCATGACCTACGTCGTCACCGATGCCTGCATCCGCTGCAAGTATATGGACTGCGTGGAGGTGTGTCCGGTCGATTGCTTCTATGAGGGCGAGAATATGCTCGTCATCAACCCCAGCGAATGCATCGACTGCGGCGTGTGCGAGCCGGAATGCCCGGCCGAGGCGATCCTGCCGGATACCGAATCCGGGCTGGAGCAGTGGCTGGAGCTCAATACCACCTTCTCCGCGCAATGGCCGAACGTCACGCGCAAGCTGGACCAGACCCCGCCCGACGCGGATGCGATGAAGGGCGTCGAGAACAAATACGACCAGTTCTTCTCCCCCGAACCCGGCGCGGGCGACTGAGGGCCGGAAATCTGCGGGAAAAAGCCGATCTGCGTCAGTCTGACTGACCGATCCGCGCTGGTAATTTTATTGCGAGTGTGTTAAAAGGGTCCATGACGGGCATGACGAGTCATGCCTGCTCAGGAGACACTCGTACCAACCATCCTCGTCGGTCCCGACCAGCGCTGTGCCGCCACGGACCGTCCACGACGAGCGATGCGACCCAGAAAGGCCCGTTCATGGCTGCCAAGGCATTGTCCTTCGATGTCGGTGATTACGTCGTTTATCCGAAGCATGGCGTGGGCCGTGTGATCGAGCTGCAGAAGCAGGAGATCGCCGGAACCAGCCTCGAGCTGTACGTGCTCCGTTTCGAAAAGGAGCGCATGACGCTCCGCGTCCCCACCAACAAGGCCGAGTCGGTTGGCATGCGCAAGCTGTCGTCGGACAAGACGATGCGCGAGGCGATGGAGACGCTGAAGGGCAAGCCCAAGGTCAAGCGCACCATGTGGTCGCGCCGCGCGCAGGAATATGAGGCGAAGATCAATTCGGGCGACCTCGCGTCGATCGCCGAAGTGGTCCGCGACCTGTTCCGGGCCGACGACCAGCCCGAGCAGAGCTATTCGGAGCGCCAGATCTTCGAGGCGGCATGCAGCCGCCTCGCCCGCGAACTCGCCGCGATGGAAGAGGTCGACGAGCCCAAGGCGCAGGAGAAGATCCTCGACATCCTCCGCGCCGCGGCGGCGATCTACAACAAGGAGAAGGTGCCGGCATAAGTCCGGCACCTCATCTCGAGGTTGCGACAGGAGGCGGTCCCGCGAGGGGCCGCCTTTTTCGTACGCGCCGATACCATCCGCCACCGTGGCGAAAAAGCCGTTTACACGTGTAGGCGACGCGCCGTATCATCCGGCTACCACAGTAGAGGATGGCCCCATGAAGTCGCTCGCATTCGCCCTGATTCCGCTTGCCGCCGTCGGCGCGATGGCTGCGGAGCGCGACCGGGGGCCGGGGCTGCAGGGGCAGCGGCAGGGCGAGGCGCTGGTCTATCCGGCACGCGGGTTCGACACGGTCAGCCTGGCGGGCGCCGCCCGTGTGATCGTCCATGCCGGCCCGGGCTTTTCGGTGCGCGCCGACGGACCGGCGGCAGCCTTTGCTAACTTCCGTGTCGCACTCGACGGGCGGACGCTGGAGGTCGGGCGCCGCTACGACGGGCGCGACAATCCGCTGGAGCGGCGCATCACCGTCCATGTCACGCTGCCGACGCTGGCGGCGGCGAGCGTCGGCGGATCGGGCAGCATCGACGCCGATCGCGCCGCCGGCCCGCGCTTTTCGGGGTCGGTCGGGGGATCGGGCAACCTGCGAATCGCGCGGATAGACGCGCAGGATGCGGAGCTGAGCATCGGTGGTTCGGGCGCGATCCGGGCCGCCGGCACGGTCGGCGCGCTGAAGGCCAGCATCGGCGGTTCGGGCACGCTCGACGCGCCGGCACTGCGCGCCACCCGTGCCGATGTCTCGGTCGGCGGATCGGGCGGCGTCCGTGCGGCCGTGACGGGCGACGCCCGCGTCTCGATGGCCGGCAGCGGCAGCGTCGATCTGGGGCCTCAGGCGCGGTGCCGGGTCAGCAAGGTCGGCAGCGGCAAGGTGCGCTGCGGCGGCTGATCGGCCGCACTTGCCTGTCCTCTTGTTGTGTATTATACGGACAACACACAACAAGAGGATCGGACATGCGCTACGGGGCGATCGTGATGCTGGCGGCGACGGGATCGCTCGCCGCCTGTTCCATGGGCAGCGACGACGGGCCCGGCATCGCGCCGACCGGCAGCGGCACCACCCGCAGCTATGCCGCCGACGGTTTCTCGAAGATCGCGCTCGGCGGCAGTGACGATGTCGACGTGCGCGCCGGCACCGGCTTTTCGGTACGCGCCGAGGGACCGAGCGACGAACTGGACCGGCTGCGCATCGCCCGGGACGGCGAGACACTGGAGATCGGCCGCAAGCGCAACACCTTCGGCTTCGGCTTCGGCCGGGGATCGAAGGTCAAGGTCTATGTCACCCTGCCCCGCCTCGCCGAGGGGAACGTCGCCGGATCGGGCACGATGGCGGTCGACCGTATTGAGGGCGGCAGCTTCGAGGCGAATATCGCCGGATCGGGCGACCTCAACATCGCCGCGCTGACCACCGACGAGGCCGAGGTGTCGATCGCCGGATCGGGCAACGTCCGCGCCGGCGGCGCGGTCAAGCAGCTACAGGTCGGCATCGCCGGATCGGGCAGCCTCGATGCCGCCGGTCTGCGCGTCGAACGGGCGAAAGTATCGGTCGCCGGATCGGGCAATGTCCGCGCGGCCGTGTCCGGCGAGGCGAAGGTCGAGCTGCTCGGATCAGGCGACGTCGATTTGGGTGCCACGGCGACGTGCAAGGTCGAGAAGATGGGGTCAGGCTCGGTGCGCTGCGGGCGCTAGTGTCGACGTTCCGGCGTTGCGCGCGCCCCTCTTCCGCCGGGAGAGGGACGGGATGGCGAACGGGGTCAGCGCAGGACGATCCCGACTTGCCCCCGCGTCGTGCCGGTGCGACCCTCGCATCATGCTTCGCCTCCTCCCTGCCCTTCTCCTGCTGGTCCCCGCCGCCGCGTCCGCCGACGAGCGCCGCGTCAATCTGGGGAGTTTCGAGAAACTGCGCGTGGATGGCGCGTTCGACGTCACCGTCACCACCGGGGGATCGCCCGGCGCTACGGTGACCGCGGATCGTGGGGTGATCGGTGACATCGACCTGCATGCCGAAGGCACGACGCTGACCGTCCGGCGCAACACGACGGGCCGGTGGAGCGAACAGTGGCAGGCCGCGGCGACGTCACCGGTGAAGATCATGCTGACCACCCCGCGGCTGGCCGGCGTCGCCGTGGTCGGCGGCGGGCGGGTCGCGGTGTCGCGGCTGACCGGTACGCGGATCGATCTGGTGGCGACCGGCAGCGGTGCGATCGCCGCCGGCACGGTGGCGGGCGACCAGCTCAACGTCCAGCTGGTCGGCGAGGGCAAGGTTACCGTCGCCGGCCGCGTCGCGACAGCGCGGCTGCTCGCCAACGGATCGGGCGCGATCGACGCCGGCGCGCTGGATGCGGGCGACCTCACCGCGCATCTCGATGGACTGGGATCGATCGCCGCCCGCGCGCGCTACACTGCGCAGCTGTCGAGCAGCGGCCTCGGAACGATCAGCGTCGCCGGGCGACCGAAATGCCGCGTTGCCGCCAGCGCCGGCGCGCCGGTGACCTGCGGCACGGCGCCCTAACCGCCGGTCAGATCAGCGCGAGTTCGGCCAGCTTGCCGACTAGAGCCGGGGGCATCGCGGCAAGGCCGTCCGCCTCGCCGCCCAGATCGGCCGGGGCATCCGCCGCCTCGAGATAACGCCAGCCCTGATGCGCGCGCTTGGGGCGGGCCTGTACCAGCACGAGCACGGGATCGATGTGGATCGCGACGCGGCCGCCCTCCGCCTCGCCGAAGCCGAGGATCGGCGAACGGGCGACGAGCTGGTGCTTCAGGATCCAGAACAGGGAGCCCTGCCCCGCCACCTCCTCGTGCCGCTTGGGCAAATAGCGCGTGGTAAGGAACACCGGGCCGTCGGCGGCGCGCAGGGTCAGACGCTCGGCGAGATGCTCGACGCTGGTCGCGCCGAAGGCCACTTTGGTGAGGTGCAGCATGGACATGGCGATGTGGGTCATGCCCGCACCGCCCGCAAGGCGCCTAGGGCCGATCGCCATTCAGAAGATGGCGTGCCGAAAACGGTGGTTTCGTGTGACCCGGAGCACAGCGTACTTCCGGTACGCGAGCACCGGAAGCGCGCGAAACCGCCGTTTGCAGGCCGTCAGGGCTGAATGTCAAACGCCCCTAGGCGCCCAGCCCCCACAGGGTCGCCAAGCCGAGGAACGAGAAGAAGCCCATCACGTCGGTCATCGTCGTCACGAACACCGCGGAGGAGACCGCGGGATCGATGTTGAACCGGTCGAGCGTTACCGGCACGACCACGCCGGTGATCCCGGCGATCAGGCTGTTGATGACCATCGCCATCGCGAACACGAGCGACAGATCGGCATTGCCGAAGATGATATAGGTGCCGAGCGCGCCGATCATGCCCAGCGACAGGCCGTTGGCGATCGCGATGCGGAATTCGCGCACCACCATCCGCCACGTGTTCGAACTGGTCAGCTGGTTGGTCGCGAGCGCGCGGACCATGACCGCCAGCGTCTGCGTGCCGGCGTTGCCGCCCATCGCCGAGACGATCGGCATCAGCACCGCGAGCAAGGCGAACCGCGCGATCTCACCCTGGAATAGGCCGACGACCGAGGCGGAGAGCATCGTCGTGCCGAGGTTGATCGTCAGCCAGATCAGCCGCGTGCGGACGGTGAAGCGGATCGGTTCGTTGATGTCGCCGTCGCCCGCACCGGACAGCAGCAGCGTATCCTCGCCCGCTTCCTCCTGGATGATGTGGACGATGTCATCGACGGTGATCATGCCGACCAGCCGGTTCGCCGAATCGACCACCGCGGCGCTGATGAGCGCATATTTCTGGAAGCGGAGCGCGACCTCTTCCTGATCCATGTCGACCGGGATCAGCGTCTGTTCGCGCTTCATCACGTCGCCGATCGCGATGCTGCGCGGCGTGCGCAGGATCCACGACAGCTGGCAGGTGCCGACCGGGTGATGGCCGGCATCGACGACGAAGATTTCCCAGAAGTCGGTCGTCAGCTCTTCGTGATGGCGCAGGAAATCGATCGCGTCGCCGACCGTCCAGTGATCCGGCACCGCGATCAGCTCGCGCTGCATCAGGCGGCCGGCGGATTCCTCGGGATAGGACAAAGCCTCCTCGATCGCGGCGCGATCATCGGGGTCCAATGCGCGCAGCACCGCGCGCTGGTCCGCTTCCTCCATGTCCTCGATGATCGCGACGGCGTCGTCGGTATCGAGTTCGGACGCGAGGTCGGCGACCTGCGTCGGGGTCAGCGCATCGATCAGGTCCTCGCGGACGTAATCGTTCATCTCGGCGAAGACGTCGCCGTCGAGCAGGTCGGTCAGCGCCTTGGCGAGGCTGCCGCGATCCTCGTGCGGGGTCAGTTCGAACAGGTCGGCGATGTCGGCCGGGTGCAGCGGCTCGACCAGTGCGCGCGCCGCCTCGTCGTCGCCGTCGGCGACCGCGTCGAGCACCGCGCGGACGAATTCGGGACGCAGCCGGTCGTCCTCGTCCAGTTCGTCCTGTTCGACGACGGGGGCGTCGGGAAGCTCGGTGTCGCTCATCGCTGCTCCTTCCCGGTCTGGCGTGCGTGGAGGGCGTCTAGCCCGCGACGGAACGAATGGCCACCCGCGGAAATTTGCCCTTCGGCACTTGCGACACTAATTGCGCCATCAACCATAAAGGACACACCATGGCCGATACCTTCAACACCCTGACACTCAGCCTGGATGATGGCGACGTGACCATCAAGCTGCGCTCCGATCTTGCCCCCAACCATGTCGCGCGCATCGCCGAGCTCGCCAACGAGGGCTTCTACGACGGCGTCCCCTTCCACCGCGTCATCCCCGGCTTCATGGCGCAGGGCGGCGACGGCGGTCGCGGCGACGGCACCGGCGGGTCGAGCAAGCCCAACCTCAAGCAGGAATTCAGCAAGGAGCCACACGTCCGCGGCATCTGTTCGATGGCGCGCACCAGCGATCCGAATTCGGCGAACAGCCAGTTCTTCATCGTGTTCGACGACGCGCGCTTCCTCGACAACCAGTACACCGTGTGGGGCGAAGTGACGTCCGGCATGGAGCTGATCGACGCGCTGCCCAAGGGCGAGCCGCCCCGCGCACCGGGCAAGATCGTCAAGGCCCGCGCCGAGTGATGTGACTTGGGGGAAGGGTTCACGCCCTTTCCCACCCGTCATCCCGGCGAACGCCGGGACCCATGGTGGCGAGCGGCTGATGGCAGGAACCACCCCCGCCCGATCGTATCCATGGATCCCGGCGTTCGCCGGGATGACGAGATTGGGGTTCGTTCTTAAACCTCCCCCAGCGTCCGGATCAGCCAGTCGTGGAACATCCGCACCGGCCGCTGTTGCAGCGCGCGGGGGCGGCAGACGAACCAGTAGCTGTACGGGCTCTCCACCACGATATCGAACAGCCGCACCAGCCGCGGGTCGCGTGCGTCCTGGAAATGGCTTTCGTGCATGAAGGCGACGCCGAGGCCCTGCGCCGCCGCCTCGAGCATCAGCGCACCCGAATCGAAGAAGTCGATCGCCAGCGGCTCGACGTCGTGCACCCCCGCCGATTCGCGCCATGCGGTGAAGGTGTCGGGCATCTCGCGATGGATCAGCGCGGTGAGGCCGGCGAGCTGTTCGGGCCGCGTCACCGCATCCGGCCCCTCCAGCAGCGTCTTGGCACCGATCACATAGACCGAATTGCGGTCGAGCCGCTTGGCATAGAGCGTCGGCTCGATCTCGCGCGACAGCGCGATCACCGCGTCCAGCCCCTCGCCGAGCCGCGCGACGCCATGGCCCGCGGTGTCGATGTCGAGGTGGAGTTCGGGATGCGCGGCGCGCAACTCGCCGAGCCGCGGGAACAGCCGCTGCGAGGCGAACAGCGGCAGGATGCCGAGCCGCAACCGCAGCACCTCGACCGTCCCCGTCATCCCCTCGACCGCGTCCGACAGGCTGTCGAGCACCGGCGCGATCTGGCCAAGCAGCCGTTCGCCGTCGGCGTTGAGCACCATCGCCTGGTGACGGCGTTCGAACAGCGGACGGTCGATGAACCGTTCGAGCGACTGGACGCGGCGGCTGAGCGCGGGGGCGGACAGCGCGAGCTCGGTCGCGGCCGCCTTGACCGATCCCAGTCGCGCGACCTGTACGAAGGCTTCGATCGCGCCCAGCGGCGGCAGCCTGCGCATCACTCTCCTCCTTGCCCGTCGTGCGGGTCAACGAATGCAACTTCTGCAATCGTACCGGATCTTTTCGCACTTGCAACATAAAGCTGCCGGCGACAAAAAGCCCGTGCCTTTCAGGCATCCTCTCCTAAAACTTTCACGGGCTGGCGCTTCATGCGCCGGCCCTTTTTTTGTCCTGTCCCGGGCAAGGGTTACCCTCGCACAGCCGGAACCGGCTTCCTATCTCGCGCGCTTCGAACGAGCTTCGAGGAACGTATTTGATGGCCGACAGCGATACCCCCACCCGCAAGATCCAGGTGGCGAACAGCCGACCGGAGGATTCCGGCCGCGGCCTCGCGCACCTGCCGCGCAGCCTGATGGCCGCGCTGGGGGTGGGCGAGGGCGACGTGATCGAGATCGTCGGCAAGCAATCCACCCCGGCGCGCGCGGTCGGCCCCTATCCCGAGGACGAGGGGATCGAGATCCTGCGCATCGACGGCCTGCAACGCGCCAATGCCGGCGTCGGCGCAGGTGACTTCGTCGAAGTGCGCGCGGTCGAATCCAAGCCCGCGACGCGCGTCGTCTTCGCGCCGGCGCAGGCCAACCTGCGCCTGCAGGGCCAGCCGCAGGCGTTGAAGCGCACCTTCTTCGGCCGGCCGCTCTGCCAGGGCGACGTCGTCGCGACCGCCGGCCACCAGCGCGTCGGCAACATGCCGCCGGGCATCCAGCAGTTCATGAACGCGCCCGCCTATGCGTTGCAGGAAATTCGCCTCGCGGTCGTTTCGGCGAGCCCCAAGGGCGTCGTCCATATCGACGAGAATACCGAGATCGAGCTGCGCCCCGAATATGAGGAGCCGACGCAGCGCCGCGCCGACGTCACCTATGACGATATCGGCGGCATGGGCCAGACGATCGACCAGCTGCGCGAGATGGTCGAGCTGCCGCTCCGCTATCCTGAGCTGTTTCAACGCCTCGGCGTCGATCCGCCCAAGGGACTGCTGCTCTATGGCCCTCCCGGCACCGGCAAGACGCGCCTCGCCCGCGCGGTCGCCAACGAATCGGACGCGTCGTTCTTCCTCATCAACGGGCCGGAGATCATGGGCTCGGCCTATGGTGAATCGGAAGGCCGGCTGCGCGAGATCTTCGAGGAAGCGGCCAAGTCCGCGCCCTCGATCGTGTTCATCGACGAGATCGATTCGATCGCCCCCAAGCGCGGCAACGTGCAGGGCGAGGCGGAGAAGCGCGTCGTCGCCCAGCTGCTGACGCTGATGGACGGGCTCGAATCGCGCGCCAACCTCGTCGTCATCGCCGCGACCAACCGGCCGGAGGCGATCGACGAGGCCCTGCGCAGGCCCGGCCGCTTCGACCGCGAGATCGTCGTCGGCGTGCCGGACGAGCGCGGCCGCCGCGAAATCCTCGGCATCCACACCCGCGGCATGCCCCTGGGCGACAAGGTCGATCTCGCCGAGCTGGCGCGCACGACCTATGGCTTCGTCGGTGCCGACCTCGCCGCGCTGACCCGCGAGGCGGCGATCGAGGCGGTGCGGCGGATCATGCCGCGCCTCAACCTCGAGGAGCGCACCGTGCCGCCCGAGGTGCTCGACGAGCTGTCGGTCACACGCGAGGATTTCCTCGAGGCATTGAAGCGCGTCCAGCCGAGCGCGATGCGCGAGGTGATGGTGGAGGCGCCACGCGTCCGCTGGGACGATGTCGGCGGGCTCGACGCGGCGCAGAACCGGCTGAAGGAAGGCGTCGAGCTGCCGCTGAAAGACCCCGACGCCTTCCGCCGGCTCGGCATCCGGCCGGCCAAGGGCTTCCTGCTCTACGGCCCGCCCGGCACCGGCAAGACGCTGCTGGCCAAGGCGGTCGCGCGCGAGGCGGAGGCGAATTTCATCGCCACCAAATCGTCCGACCTGCTGAGCAAATGGTATGGCGAGAGCGAACAGCAGATCACCCGCCTGTTTCAGCGCGCGCGGCAGGTGGCGCCGTGCGTGATCTTCATCGACGAACTCGACAGCCTCGTGCCGGCGCGCGGCTCCGGCGCGGGCGAACCGCAGGTGACCGAACGCGTGGTCAACACGATCCTCGCCGAGATGGACGGGCTGGAGGAATTGCAGTCGGTCGTCGTGATCGGCGCGACCAACCGGCCCAATCTGATCGACCCGGCGCTGTTGCGACCGGGCCGGTTCGACGAACTGGTCTATGTCGGCGTCCCCAATACCGAAGGGCGGCGCCGCATCCTCGCGATCCAGACGCAGAAGATGCCGCTGGCGGGCGACGTCGATCTGGACGAGGTCGCACGGGCGACCGACCGTTTCACCGGCGCCGATCTGGAGGATGTCGTCCGCCGCGCCGGCCTGACCGCGCTGCGCCGCTCGCTGCAATCGACAGAGGTGACGATGGCGGACTTCACCGAGGCGCTCACCGAATCGCGCGCCAGCGTGACGCCGGAGATGGAGAAGGATTACGAACAGATCGCGGCACGGTTGAAGCAGGATGCGGCGGCGATCCAGCCGCTCGGCTTCATTTCGCCGGGGCAGTTGCAGAGCCGCGGCAGCAAGGCGGACGTCTAGATCCTCCCGCCCTCTCTCTTCCGGCGCCCGGCGCCGGCGGGGTGAGGATGAGTTGCGCCCCGTATCCGGAGACACACGATCTTCCATCTGATTTTCAGCCTGCCCGCGCTCCTCGTGCTCGCCCGCTTCGTCTGGCCGCTCGCGCTGCCGCTGGGGATCAAGGTGGTCGTCGCGCTGCTGCTGATCGCGGCGTCGCAATATCATCTGTGGAACCGGCTCTCGTCTGGATCGGTGTTCTCGCCCGAATTCCCGCGGCCGTTCGTCATCCTGTTCAACTGGGCGTTCGGCGGAATCCTGCTGCTCGCGATGCTGGTGCTGCTCACCGACGCGATCCTGCTGCTCGCCAGACCGGTGCTGGGCCATTGGCCGGTCGTGCCGGACGGAATGCGCTACGCCATGGCCGGCGTCGCTGCGGTGTTCGCCGGCCTCGGCGTCGCCAATGCGATTCGCGTGCCGCCGGTCGAGGAGGTCGAGATCGCGATCCCCGGCCTGCCGCCGCAGTTCGACGGCTATCGCCTGGTGCAGCTCACCGACATGCACATCAGCCGGCTGTTCCCGGCGCGCTGGAGCCGGGCCGTGGTGGATCGCACCAATGCGCTGGACGCCGACCTGATCGTCGTCACCGGCGACTTCATCGACGGCACGCTCGATGCCCGCCGCGCCGATGTCGAACCGCTGCGCGACCTGCACGCCCGCGACGGCGTCTATGCAATTCCCGGCAACCACGAATATTTCTTCGGCTACGAAGCCTATATGCGCCATTTCGCCGGCATGGGGATGACCATCCTCGCCAACCGTCATGCGGTGCTGACCCGCGACGGCGGACGGCTCGTGCTCGCCGGAGTCACTGACGCCTCCGCCCCGGCGACCGGGCGGCCCGGCCCCGATCTCGCCGCGGCGCTGGCCGGCGCACCCGCGGATACGCCGATCGTCCTGCTCGATCACCAGCCCAGGAACGCCCGCAACGCCGCCGCGCGCGGCGTTGCGCTGCAGTTGTCGGGGCACACGCATGGCGGGATGATCGCCGGTTTCGACCGGTTGTTCGCCGGCCCCAATGGGGGATTCGTGTCGCGGCGCTATGCGGTCGACGGCATGACGCTCTACGTCAACAACGGCACCGCACTCTGGCCCGGCTTCGCCCTACGCCTCGGCCGGCCGTCGGAGCTGACCCGCATCACCTTGCGCCGCGCCGACTAGCGCTCGCGCAACGCCGCCCAGGCATAAGCGAACAATACCACCAGCGCCGCCGCCGCGGTCAGATAGGGCAGCGGCCGCGAGATCTCGTACAGGCCGACCCCGATCGACGGCCCCAGCACGAAGCTGGCGCCGTTGACGCTCGTCACCTTCCCCGCGACCGACCCCTGCGCCGCCGCGCCGACCGCAAGGCTCGACCCCGCGGTGAACCCCGGCCGGGTGAAGCCGAAGCCGAGATTGGCCAAAGCGTAGGCGGTCGCGATCCCGTAGAGCGAGGTCGCCAGCCCGGTCAGCGCGACGCCCGCCGCCGCCAGCACCAGCCCGACCAGCACCAGCCGCCGCGGGCTGAGGCCGAGCAGCGGGATCACCCCCCATTGTACCAGCAAAGCGGCGCCCGCCCCCATCATCAGCACGATGCCGGTCGGCTCCAGCGCCAGCGCCGGGGCGATTCCGAGCCGGTCGATGACCAGAAACCCGATCGCCTGACTGGTCATCGCCTGCGCATGCCCCATCACCAACCCGGCGATCATCCAGCCGCGCACTCTCGGATCGAAATAGCCGACATGTTCGACATGCGGCTGCGTCGCGGCGGTGACGCTCGCGCCGGTGGGGGCACCGCCGATCGAGGGATAGGCGGAGGATGCGCCATGTTCGTGATGCGGCGACAGCCGGTCGTCGGGCAGCATCGTCCGCACCGTGATCCACACGCCGACGCCGAACAACGCGAAGACGAACGCCGGTCCGGCGAGCCCGATCTCGACCCCGCCGATGCTGCCGAGCAGCAGATAGGGCGCCACCGCCGGCCCCAGGATCGTCCCCAGCCCGAACGCGCTCGCCAGCAGGGTCAGCGCCCGCGTCCGCTCCTCGCGGCTGGTCTCGCCGGCGACCAGCGCCTGCACCGCGGGCGGCGCGGCGGAGCCGAAGGTGCCGTAGATCAGCCGCCCGGCGATGAAGAGGCCGAATGCGGCGGTGCCGCCGATCCAGCCGTTGATCCCCGCCGCCAGGAACACGCCGCACAGGCTCAGCGACACCGCGAACCCGCCCATGCCGAGCAGGATCATCGACCGGCGCCCGCGCGTGTCCGACCGGTTCGCCCAGAACGGCGCGGCGAGCACCCACAGCAGCGCCGACACCGAAAACGCCGCCGCCACCGCCCGGTCGGCGACGCCGAGCGACCGGCCGAGCGCCGGCAGGATCGATTGCAGCGCGGTATTGCCAGCCGCGATCGTCAGCATGACGAGGAACATCAACGCGAAGCGACGGTCGGTCGCCGCCCGGGCCGCGATCATGGCCGGGCCCAGTCGTAGCGGCGGCTGACGGTGCAGACGGTCACGCGATAGGAATCGTACCAGCGCGCCCGACCGGCATCGCGGATCGCGGCATGATCGGGATGGTCGCGCCACGCGATCGCCGCCGCCTCGTCCGCCCAATAGCTGATCGTGATGCCGGCGCCGTCCGCGTCGCGCACGCTCTCGACCCCGCGATAGCCCGGCTGGCGGGCGGCGAGCGCGTCCATCACGACCGCCGCGGCATCATAACCCGCCGGGTCCGCCCCGTTGCGCCGCGAGGCGAAGATCACCGCCACCTCGCCGACCTGCCGCTGCTCCATGCCGATTCCTCTCCGTTATTTCTCCTCCTAGGGCGCCTCGCCGACAGGGCAAGCACGGCCGGCGTGCGGCGAACCGCGGCGCTTTACGCAACCGCACGTCTTGAAACGCGTTCGGGAAACGTGGCACGGGTGTGTCACCCGCGTGTCCACGCGGGACGATCACGCGACAACGACAGGATTCCGATGCCCAGTCCGACCACCGCCGCCCGGCGCCATACCCGTCCTGCCGGCGTGCCGAGTCCGGTCGCGATGTTCTTCCAGGGCTTCCTGAAGCATCCGGTGATGGTCGGTTCGATCATCCCCTCGTCGGACAAGCTGATCCGCAAGATGCTTTCCCCGGTCGACTGGGGCGCGTGCAAGCTGTTCGTCGAATACGGCCCCGGCGTCGGCACCTTCTGCCGCCCGATCCTCGAACGGATGGCGCCCGACGCGATGCTGATCGCGATCGACACCAATGCCGATTTCATCCGCTACCTCGATCACACCATCACCGATTCCCGCTTCGTCGCGGTCGAAGGATCGGCGGCGGACGTCGAGCGGATCGTGCGCGAACACGGCCACGACCATGCCGACTACGTCTTGTCCGGCCTACCCTTCTCGACCCTGCCCGACGGCGTCGGCCCGGCGATCGCCGCGGCGACGCACCGCGTGATCCGGGTCGGCGGCGCGTTCCTCGTCTATCAATTCTCGCCCAAGGTGAAACACTTCCTCACCCCCCATTTCGACACGATCGATCACGACATGGAATGGTGGAACGTGCCGCCCGCCCAATTGTACTGGGCGTGGAAGGATTGATCGCAGCCGTTTCGTTCTGCGACATTATCGATCACCAAATAAGCAAACAGCGCTTTTCATTTATCGGGCGTTAAGGTAGCGGGTCCGTTATGGACGGACAAAAGCTATCCTCGGCCCTGTTCCTGCATGATTCCGCGATCCGGCGGGGTATGGAACTGATGATCTTCGCCCAGTCCCGTTTCGTCCGCAGCGCCGACGAGAAGTTGGCGGAAATGGGGTTGGGCCGCGCGCATCATCGGGCGATGTATTTCATCAGTCGCAAGCCCGACATCACCGTAGGCGAATTGCTGACATTACTTGGCGTTACCAAGCAGTCGCTGGGCCGGGTGATGAAGGATCTGGTCGACCGCAATCTCGTCCAGATGCGTCATGGCGATCTCGATCGCCGGCATCGCCTCCTCCGGCTGAGCGAAACCGGCTCTGCTCTGGAAAAGGCGCTGTACGAAGAACAGCGGGAAAAGATGGCGCAGGCCTATTCGCATGCCGGACAGGATGCGGTCGCCGGATACTGGACCGTGCTCGAAGCGCTGATCCCGGAGGCGGCACGCGTCCACGTCGACGCGCTGGGCCGCTAGACCGCTCCCGCTATTCGTCGATCCCGAAATTGAGCCCGCGCGACACGCCGGGATCGACCACCGCGATCATCAGATAGGCGAAGAACTGCCGCACGCGCTGCACCACGCCGGTATGCGCCTTGTACCATGCCTTGGTGATCGGTTGCGACCGCGCGATCTCTCCCTCAATATAGCCGCGGACATGGTCGGCAAAGGCGCGATCCTCGATCCGCAGCATCAGCTCCAGGTTGATGAACAGGCTGCGCATGTCGAAATTCGCCGATCCGACATGCACCGCGTCGTCGATCACGTACAATTTGGTGTGCAGCTTGGTCGGCTGGTATTCGAACAGCTGCACGCCCTTGCGCAGCAATCCGGCATAGGTGAAGCGCGCCGCGGCGATCGTCGCATTGTTGTCGGACTTGGACGCGGTGACGACGCGCACCTTCGCCTTGCGCCGTCCCGCCTTGTCGAGCCGGCGCAGGATCGTCGGCGACGGTGTGAAATAGGCGGCGATGATGTCGATACGCTTGCCGCGGCGCAGGTCGTCGCGCACCGCCCGCGCCCAGGGCGACAGCCGCCGCGTCGGGCCGCCGATCAGCCAGCGCGTCAGCCCCTTGGTTTCGCTCCATTGCGACAGCGCACGATTGAGCGGGCGGACCTTGCCCTTGGGGCTCTTCAACCAGTCGTGCAGCGCGTCGAAATAGCCCGCGAGCCGTCCAGCCGCCGGCCCCTCGACCAGCAGGCCGAGGTCGCGCCACGCCTCCTGCGCCGGGGTGCCGAAATAATCGTCCTCGACGTTGAAGCCGCCAATGATGATCCGCTGCCGTTCGGTATCGGCATCCGCCAGGGCCAGCTTCTGATGGTTGCGCAGCAGGTAGCGGCGGCCGAGCCGCGGCGCGAACCGGCAGACCGAGACGCCCGCGTCGCGCAACGGCGCGTAAAACGCCTCGTCGGTTTCGCTGCCGAAGCCGTCGACGACCAGCGCGGTGGCGACGCCGCGCTCCGCCGCCGCGATCAGCGCCGCATTGACCCGCCGCCCGGTCTCGTCGTCGGCATAGATGTAATAGAGGATGCGCAGGTCGACGCGCGCATGGGCGATGAGTTCGAGCAGCGCATCCAGCCGCCGCGGGCCGGTATCCAGCAGGGTCAGGCGGTTGCCGTCCACCGTGAACGTGGGTTGGGGGGCGGGCGCGTCCATCGGGCCATGCTGTGGCCGTTGGGGCGTGGCGGCACAAGGTGCCGGGGTGCGCGGGGCCGATTTTCTTGACTTCGCCGCCGTCCTTGCCTAGGCCCCCGCCTTCACTGCATCGGTATTTGCGAAGGAAAGCGTCCATGGCGCGCGTTACCGTCGAGGATTGCGTCGACAAGATTCCCAACCGCTTCGATCTGGTCCTGTTCGCCGCCCAGCGCGCGCGTCAGATCTCGGGCGGCGCGGAACTGCTGCTCGATCGCGACCGCGACAAGAACCCGGTCGTCGCGCTGCGCGAGATCGCCGACGAGCTGGTCCGCCCCGACAACCTCGAAGAGGCGGTGGTGAACAGCCTGCAGCGCGTCCAGATCGACGACGAGGACGAGGTCGACGCGGTCGGTTCGCTGTCGGCATCGGCCGAGGCCCTGCGCCTGACCGCCGCCGCCCCGCCGCGCAACCAGAATCTCGGCGCCGATTACGACGGATGACCGGTCAGCGGATTAGCGAAGCTAATCCGCGTCTCGGGCCGGTCCACGGCCAGCGGGCGCCAAGCCCGACTGACGACGCGGCTTCGCCGCGTCGTTTGCGTTTGGGGGATCGGTCACCCGAGCCGATCCGCGGGCCGCAGGTTCGGCTGACGGCGCGGCATCGCCCCGTCGGTAGTGCTTGGGCGATGTGTATCCCCGAATGCGTCATCCCCGCGCAGGCGCGGATCCAGACGCGCCGGCCGCGCCCTTCCTGAATCGGCGTCAGTGCTTCCGGATCCCCGCCTGCGCGGGAACGACGTAGGGGGAGGCCCGCCGCGGCGAAGCCGCGTCGTCAGTCGGACCTGCGGCCCGCTGGCCGGGGTCGCCACGCGACGCGGATTAGCGTCGCTAATCCGCTTGGCGACCTTTGAACCCCTGCGCCACCACGAACCATTCGACCGATCCCTTGCGGCTCGACGGCGGCTTGGCGTGCTTCACCGTCTTGAAGTTGCGCTTCATTTCCGCGATCAGCTGTGAATCGGCACCGCCGGCGAAGACCTTGGCGACGAACGATCCGCCCTTGTCGAGCACATCGACCGCGAAGGCCAGCGCCGTCTCGACCAGCGCCATCGTCCGCAGCGCGTCGGTCTGCGGGTGGCCCACCGTGTTCGCCGCCATGTCCGACAGCACCAGATCGGGCGCGCCGCCCAACGCCTCCATCAGCCGGTCGGGCGCGGCATCGTCCATGAAGTCCATCTGGAAGATGGTGACGCCGTCGATCGGATCGACCGGCAACAGGTCGATGCCGACCACGGTCGCCTTCGGCGCCTGCCGCCGGATCACCTGGCTCCAGCCGCCCGGGGCGATGCCGAGGTCGACGACCCGCCGCGATCCGCGGATGATGCTGAACCGTTCGTCGAGCTCGATCAGTTTGTACGCGGCACGGCTGCGATAGCCCTCCGCCTTGGCGCGCTTGACATAGGGGTCGTTGAGCTGGCGTTCGAGCCAGCGCGTCGATTGCGCGGTGCGCCCGCGCGCCGTCTTCACCCGCGTCCGCAGGCCACCACCGTCGCGGCTCATATTCTGTTCCTTGTTACGGTCGGGGTCACGGTCGGGGTCACCATCGGGGTCACGGTCGCGGACTGCCCATCAGGCGCCGCAAGATGCCCTCGCGGATGCCGCGGTCGGCGATGCCGAGCCGCTCGGCGGGCCACAGATCGAGGATCGTCTCGAGGATCGCGCAGCCGGCGACGACCAGATCGGCCCGCTCGGAGCCGATGCAGGCCAGCTGCGCGCGTTCGCGCACCGACTTTCGGGACAGGTCCGCGCTGATCCGCCGCATCGCCGCGGACGGCACGATCAGCCCGTCGACCTGCGCGCGGTCGTAATGGCTGAGGCCGAGATGGACGCTGCCGAGCGTCGTCACCGTGCCGCTGGTGCCGAGCAGACGCGGCCGCATCACCTTCTTCGGCAGGCGGGCGGCGAAACCGGCGAAGCTGTCCGTGACGATCCCGCGCATCCGCTCATAGGCCGCCAGCCGGGCAGCCTCGCCCCCCAGCACGTTATCGCCGCCGCCGGCATGTTCGGTCAGCGACACCACGCCCCAGGGCGCCGAATGCCAGTCGAGCACCCGCGGCATCGCGCCCCGCGTCGTGTCGATCAGCACCAGTTCGGTCGATCCGCCGCCGATGTCGAAGATCAGCGCGGGGTCGTCGCCCGGCTCGATCAGCGCATGGCAGCCGAGCACCGCCAGCCGCGCCTCCTCCTCGGCCGAAATGATGTCGAGGTGAATGCCGGTTTCGGCCAGCGCACGCGCGATGAATTCGGGGCCGTTGGCGGCGCGGCGGCACGCCTCGGTCGCGACCGAGCGCGCCAGTGTGACGTTCCGGCGCTTGAGCTTGTCCGAACAGACGCGCAGCGCCGCGATCGTGCGCTCGATCGCGGCATCGCTCAGCCGGCCGGTGGCGGCGAGCCCCTCGCCCAGCCGCACGATCCGCGAAAAGGCGTCGATCACCGCAAAGCCGTCGCCCTGCGGCCGGGCGATCAGCAGCCGGCAATTGTTGGTGCCGAGATCGAGCGCCGCGAACGCCTGCGCATCGGACCAGCGGCCGCGCTGCGGCCGGCCTGGCGCCGGACGGGCAGGGACATCCTGCCGGTACGGCATTCGGGCGGAACCGTCCCCCATAGCCGTGATAACTCTCTATTCTGTCTGCCTCACGGGACGATACCCGATCGGTGCTTGCCCCCTAGGTAGCGCGCGACAAGGCTTGCGACAAGCCGAGGCGGTTTGGCGTGTTGACAGCCCTGCGCCTGCACCCTAAATGCGCCGCCTGCGATTGCCCGATCCTCTAATGGTAAGAGAGCGGACTCTGACTCCGTCAATCAAGGTTCGAGTCCTTGTCGGGCATCCACTTACCAGCCGCTAAGGCGCTGGAAACATTCAACATTCTGTGATTCTCCGGGCGCCGGTTCCCACACGGGGCCACCAGCACGGGTAAAGCCCGCCCGATCGCACCGGGCGGGGATTGGTCAGCCTTCCGGGTCGGCCATCAAGAAAAGATCGTCAGACAATTTATCAATCAGCGCCGTAATGCCGCTTACAGCCTGAGCGGCCAATCCGGTGCGTGGCTCGATTGCCAGCGCTTGAGCAAGGTAGTGGCTCAACCCCGCGGCTTCTGACGCAGCGACCCCGAGACGAGAAACTGCGTCACGTTCGCTATCAGTCATGATTCGCTCCCCGCGTTCAGGATGTCATCCATTCGGGTCGACAGCTCGCCAAGCGTCTCCGAGATACCGCGCAAGGCGTCGGCCAGTTCGCCCGGCACGTCTGCGCCATAGCTTACCAATCTCGCGATTGCCGCCGTGTGGTCGAAGCGGCTGTTAAGGGCTTCCAGCGCTGCCCGATCGCCGGGCGTCACTGCCGCACCCAGCCGTTGGAGGGCTTGCGGTCGTTGAGGTGATACACCGTCAGGCCGGCTACACGCGCAGGGCGGCACCGGGTCCGCTGAATAAAGCGGGCGTGAGCGCGCCGGACTTCCGGCAGGTCGTCCTCCCGCTCGTCATCGCCGTAGTGCATCATCGTGCCGTATTCGAGCTGATCCTCAGCCCATGAACCCGGCTCACGATCGCTGTCGTCCGCTTCAAGGTCGTTGCCCTCTTCAAGGTCGGGATCGCCCCCAAGGTCGTCGAGGAACGCCATCAGGGCCTCGATCTGGTCGGCCACCTCCTTAGCGGCGGCACGCGGCCCAAGAGCGGCTGGTAGGTCGTATATCGGCAGGGGCTTAGCGCCCGCGATGATCTGCAATTGCAGCATGGTTGGTACTCTCGGTTTCGGCCTGTCACAGCCTTTCCCGGTATCGGACCGGGCGCCGGGAGGGTGACAGCCGGCCGAGAGACCGGTGGGACGATTTTACCCGAAGGCTATTGCATGGCGCCCCACTCCCGGACATAAGGGTCCGGTCAGCCGCGGACGCCAATCCACGCTGTCTACTTCGGCGCTTATCCCTCGCCAAAGGGAAAGCTGCCTATCTCGGTCCGAGCTGTCACACTCAGCGACCTAGATGCACTTAACCAAATCGTTGCGCAAGTCCTCACCTCGCCAAAGGGGAGGCTTTCGCGCGTCTGCGATCCTGATAGGCTAGCGTCCTGTTCGTTCATCAGGAGATGCAGCTTTGACCACCGGGATTCGAAACGAGGTGCTTCGCCTCGCCAAGGAAGGGCACGACCCTAAGGACTTCTCCCCCGGCAGCTTGGAGACGGTGAAGGTCGAGAGCAGCGGCGACGGTCCGACGATCGTCACTTTCCGCTTCAGGCCGATGAACCCGAAAGGCTGAGCGCATGTTGGTAACTCTCACCCGCCTTGATGGCGGCCCCACCTCCGTCAACCCGAGCTTAATCAGATTTGCTCGGCCGCAAAGCGGCAACGATAATGCGACTATGCTCTACTTCGACAAGGAGCATTACATGATCGTGCAGGGTGATCTGGCGACTATCACGGATGCGTTGTCACGGTAGACCCGCTCCCCAAATCTGGGGACACCCCTCCCCTCAAAGTGAGGTAAAGGGTGTACGCTTAAGATACACCCCTTCAGGGTGAGGGGGTCGGTTGAGATGGACACCCCTCGGCTTGTCCGGTTTCGGAAAGTATTGAGGCCGGGGCGACCGCGAAACCTACCCCGGCCTCTACGCAGCAGGTTTCCCGACCCGCCGCGATCTCGTCACGTCACCGTCGCGCTTACCGGGCCGGCAGGGCTGGCCTCGATCGCTGCGCCATCGGTGGCGACAATCCAATAATTCCACACGCCCGCGGCGACGGTATCGGTGACGGACTGGACCTGTCCTAGCCCGCCTCCGAAGCTGTCGAATATCTTGGTCGCGGCGGCGAAGTCGGTCGACGCGCCACGCCACACGTCGGACGAAAAGAACCGGGCGTCGGTCGGGTTCTTCCATGTGACGATCGCCTGCCCCGCGCCGCCACCGGCCGTCAGGTTCGTTGCTGGCGGTAGGACAACCTCAGGCTCGATCACCGCATATTCGTAGCCGGGTCCGCGTCCCGCCGTCGTCACATAGCGATACCGGACGGTGTAGCTTACCCCGGCCGGCACGCTGCCGCTAACCGCCGTCGCGTCGTTGATCGCCATGGGCGTCCACGGACCGCTGTCGCTGCCGGTGATGGCCGAAGTCGGGATATACTCGGCAATATAGGTCGCGTCGTCGCGCGCCAGCGGGGGCAGGTCTATGCGGATCGTGCCATCGCTGTAGGTGACGTTCTCCCCGGTGATGGCGGGATAGGCGGGCGCCTCCGTGCCGCCATCCACGACGGGCTTCGGCTGCTCTTCGCCCGGTAGCAGCGTCCAGCGGGTCGGCTCGATCGGCACGACGGCAAGTGCGGTGATGATACCCCCGGCGCCAAGCTCAACCGGCGTCGCAATCTCATAGTCACCGGCAAAGGTGTTGTCGTACCGGATCTCCACAATCCGTTCGTGCCGCGCCTGAAGGCCACGCAGGTTAACCGTAGGCCCGAGCTTATGGCGAGGCTGTGACCTAAGCCCGATACCCTTTGCCAGCCGCATCGCCTGATTATGGTTCTGACATGCCTGGATCTCGACCGTCAGAAACTTGGGCGTCGTCAGCGGGTCGTAGTACAGAGGGTTGAGCCAAGCGGCCGATGCCTGCACGCTGTAGTTAGCGCCCGGCTCGGTATAGCGGACAATCACCCCCTGAGTCTCACTCTCGCCGTCCTGCGCCTCATTTGAGGACATCGTCATGATGTCGCGATTCCGTGAGAAAGAGAGGGTCGGCGTGTAGTAGTGGCCGACGCGCAGCCATGACTTTCCCGTCTCATCGAACACTATCTGGCCATCGCAGGCACGCATGATTTCCATTTCACCGTCGACGCGCCGCTTGCTGTCGACGATCGATGCCGACGCCTCATACCGCGGCTGGTCGCCTTCAATGCCCGTCACGACCTGATCGCAGATGTCGGCTTGCTCGGCCATGCGTTGCCAGTTGATCGAGCTTTCGGGCTTTCCACGCCCAAAGCGGTGCGTGCGGAACCATGCCCACAACAGCGCAGCGTTTTTCGTCGGTTTGTACGTCGACCGGTTGCCCAGCACCTGCGCCGGGTCGCGCGGATCGTAGACGTTCGCCCACTGCCCCAGGACACTAACCGCCGGCTCGCCAAGCCCGAACGGGCCTCGCCAGCGGTAGATTTTGTACCGGTGTTCGACTGGCAAGGCGTCCATGCAGACGACGGTGTAGGTCGTGCCGGCCAGTAGGTGTTCCGGCGTCCACAGCGTCCCGAGCGCCGCGTCCAGCTCGGGAATGCGGGGCGGGATCGGGTCGGCCTCCGTGTAGGTCGTCGTCCACAACCTGATATAGCCGCGCCCCTGTCCGTCGACGTCGGCCGGATCCTTTTCTTTGTTCGTGCGCAGGCGAAACGCCTTGTTCAGCACGTAGTGGTCCGCCCCCAGCGTCACCGCTTCGTCGTCGAGGTAATGGCTAAAGGGCGCGTGCAGGATCTCTTCGCTGTTGATGATGAGATACCAGAGCCGGCCTTGGCTATCGAACTCCCCGAACACCGCACCGCCGCCCGACCGGGCAAGGCCGGCGTGTAGCCAGCGCGGGGGGTTGCTGATCTTCACGTTCGTCTTGCCCGCTTCCATCGCGGGAGCGCGCGAGCCGCCCAACAACGTCTGGATCGCGAAGCTGCCGGCCGCGATGATGGTTGCGCCGATCGCGCTCACGACAAAGGCATTGCTGCCCGCGCCGATCGATCCCGCCAAGGATGCAGCCCAGCCGCCCGTCCCGCCCGTGAAATAGATGAGGGCGGCGACGGCGACCAGCGCTACTAATTTCTTGAGAAAGCCCATCAGGGAATCTGATACGTGCGGTTCGCGAGGCCGGCGAGGAACTCGCAGCCGCGGTCTAGCGGGACGCCAAGCTGCGCCGCGCGGCGCTTTTGCATCGAATCCTCGTAGGTCCGGTCCGGCGTTTCGCTGCGCCCGTGGTTGTTGTCCTTCGCGGTGATCGTCACCGAATAGTTTTTGACGATCGCACCCGAAGATGTCCGCTCGACACTCTCCGAGAACTTCGGACTAAACATCGTCATTTCTTTGTAGAACGACAGCGGGGTGTTGGGGCGGACGCCCTCGCCTTCGATGAACAACACCAGATAGCAGGTGAGCGTGCGGCCGAAGACGTTCGCCTGTTCCGACTTCAGTCCGTTATACAGGTCGAGGATTTCAGCTTCACGGCCAGGCAGGGTCGGTATCTTGAACGAGAAGTTGTAGGTCGCGCTGCTGCCGTCTCGCCCATCTTGAAGGGAGGGGGCATTGTGAATGTTCGCGCCGTTCGCGTCGATCGTGCCAAGCCATTCGCGGCCATCACTGTCGATGAATGTGCCTTGGCCATCCCACAGGTAGACCGGCTCGTTCGCGAAGTCGTAGTGCCAGCACTTGCGGACGCAGGCGACGATATCCGTCACCTCGTCGGCGCGACCCATGACCTCGTCAATCTGGTCGTAGAAGGCGCTCATGGTGATCTCCTACTTAGCCGCGGTGCCGACGTAGACGGCGGCGGTGTCGCGGATTGCCTTGGCGTAGACCCTCACCCCCGCCGCAACGCGCTGGCGGCTGATCTCCCGCACCAGCGGCGGGACGGGCGGCATGACCATCGTGGTCGCGCCTGCGTCGGTCGCGGTGTTGAAGCTGACAAGGAACTGCCCCTGCCGCGGCACCACGTCCATGTCGTCGGTGCCGCCAACGGGGACGATCTCGGTCCAGTCGGTAGGCGTAAGCGTGAAAAGCGGCATGATCTTATCCCAACACTTCGGGGGCGTCGGGGACGCCCAAGCCAAGGGTATGCGCGGCCTGCACGGCGGCGCTGTGGCGGGCGCTGAGCTGCTGGCGGATCGAATAGGTACGGGCGACGGCCTTCTCGTCCTCTTCGCGCTGCTGGTGGCGCGCTACAGCCTCAGCGAGGGCTTCGATCTCGGCAACGTCGGCGGCTGCCGCGAACCTATACTCGTCCAGCGTCCGACGCGCCTCGCTCAGACGACGGTGTTCGTCGGCCTCCGCGCTCGCCGCCGCCTTTACCTCCAGCTTGCGGAGGTAGCCGCGCAGATGACAGGCCTCGGCCATCAATTCGGCCTCGCCCTCGACCATGCGCCCCAGTGGGCTTAGCTCGTTGAGGCCAAGGTGATGCCATGGCGATCCGGTGCGGCGGAACGTCGCGGAAAAGTGCTGATCGCGCTCGTCGGGCGTCGGCGCGCGCAGTGTACCGGGTCCCCGGTTCAGATACTGCCCGATCGCCTGCAACCGCTGCTCAGCGCCGACCTTGCCGCGCGGACCGTCGTAGCGCTGCGTGCCGGTAAGCGCGGGCCAGTCTGGGCAGGTCGCCGGATCGCGCCAGTAATCCTTCGGGTCGAGGATCTGGGTGCGATCGATCTTGGTCGACGGTTCCGGAACGGTGTTCGGGCCGGGCGGGATGAACTGGTGAAACATCGTAGGTTACTCCCCCTTCGGTGCGAGCGCGAGGCGATCCGCCAGCGGCTGGCGGCCATTGCCGACCGGGGCCGGATCATCCTTCGGCACGAGATACGCCCGGTTGGTCGTCGTCGGGGTGACGCCCTTTGCCGCCGCCTCGAACGCGGTGTTGATGACAGCGGCGAGCTTCTTCGGGTCGGTCGCGGCCTGCACGTCCTCCATCAGCGCGTTGACGACGCTGGCGAGCTGCGTGAACTCAGCGCGGGTGACGGGGGTGTCGGCATTGACGACGGGCTTCGCGCCCTTGGCGCGGTTGGCGAGGAATTGAGCGAAGGCGTTCATGGCAGATAACTCCGTGCGGTCGTGATGGCGTTGCTTTTCGGGTCGTCGTACCGGGTCCAAATCCAAGGGGCGGTGCTGCTCGCGTCGGTCGCGTTGGCGATCGCGCCGGCCACCGCGTTGGCGATGTCGTCGTGTCCGCCTGGGGCGTGATCGATGCTGTCTTTGCCGCCGCGCGCGGTGCGCCGCTCAAGCCCGACGATCTGGGAAACCAGCTTGTCGTCATCCAACAGGACGACGCGACCGCTATTCAGGACCGGCAACATGTCGCGGTAAAGGTCGGATCGGGTCTTGTCCGACACGATGTAGGACACGCCATGCTTGCGGAACTGTTCGCGCGGCCATTCGCCTGCATAGCGGTCGCCGGTGACTTCGCTGATGCCGTAGAGCTTCAAGAGGGTGCAGAATTCTTCCACCACGCCCTCAGGCGAGAACGGCGGCTTTACCTCGCGGGTCGCGTCGATGACTGTCAGGCCATCGTCGGTGTCGCCCTCGTGATGGCTGATCGCCAGTGTCATGCTGTCCTGCGAGCCGCCCGAGGGATCGACGAACGCGGAATAGGTGACGTCCGAACGCGGGCCGCGCTCATGCACGCCGGGAGCGACGCAGGCCTCGACCACCTCTAGGCTGACGAACGCCTCAACATCGGTGCGGAACTGCGCCCCATACTCAGCGGCGGCGGACGACGCATCGTTGGCGTACTGCTCAGTCAGGAACTCGCCATCGCGCTTGATATTCGGATTCATGCGCCATGTGGGGGCCTGCACCACCAGCACCTTACCGTCCTTGCCGTAATGCTTCTTGTGCTTGTTCCACAGGAGGCCGCGACGGGCGTAGGGGCTGCTGATCCCGAACAGCATCGCACCCGGCACAGTCGCCATCGCCGGCTTGACGGCGTTGTACACGTCCTGATCGGGGTTCGCGCTGTTCTCGGCAGACCAAAACGCCACCTCATCGAACACCGCGGCGACGACGGTAGGGCCTCGCGTGCCGCCCACATCGTTTGTGGTGATCTCGATCGTGATGCCGTTGGTAAGCTCGATCCCGGTGGCCGTGTCCTTCTCGACCATCTGCGCGAACAGCGGCTTGCGGAAATACGCCTTCATGTACCCTAGGCATACACGGGCCTGCCGGCGGTCCTTGGCAATGAGCTGCACCATGACCGTCTCACCCGGCACCACATGGTCGAGGAAGCCCATCTGCTCCGCGCCGAACGTGGCTAGGAACGTCGCTAAGGCGCTCGCCTTCACATCCTTGCCACTACGACGCCCGCAGATGAACCACCCCTCTGTAGCGGCCTCTGTAGGGGCCTCAGCGCGGCCGGTGATCTCGGTGAAGATGGCAAGCTCGTCCGCGCCGAGGGGTTCCCCAAACAGAGCCTTGTCGATGACGCGCCACACCGCCCATGTGTCCGCCTTGAACCAGTCCCCGAATAGCTCGGGATCGCGGCAGGCCTCAGCGAAGGTAATCATGCCGCCTTCGCCTTCTCAGCCGCGCGACGGGCCGCATACTCCGACAGGGTGGGCGTGATGTTGCGGGCGCGGCGCTCGATACCCAGCGTCTCTAGCAGCCGGCGCAGGGTGTTGCTGGCAGTCGTGTACGCCTTCACGTCGATCGGCGTCCCTAGCCCTGCCGCTGCGTCCTGCTGCTCGCACCAGATGGCCAGCATGGCGGCACGGCGCGCGATCTGGCCTTGCGCCTCGCTCGGCTCGCCTCCGATGTCCGACACCAGCTGCGTCAGGATCTCCCGGTAGCGGCGGAACTCGATCGATCGGCCATCAGGTGCCTGCAACACCGCGCTACCGTTCCCCACGCGCGTGCGAGCCTGCGGCTTCAGCGTTGCAGTGGTGGGGTTCGGTCGGGGCATTCTTGGCTCCGGTTGTGGGAACTAGCTGGGGTGCTGTCTGGAACGTAACGTGAAAAGCGGCGGAAAAGCAAGGGTTATGTGCGTAAGTATGGATGCTGTGGGAGGATTATCGGAGCCGCGTGCAGGGGCGGAGAAAAAGACCGCGCGCTCGGCTTTGCGAGGGGAGGGCAATTAACCCCCCTCTCCCCATCCTGTTGACCACTCCCGATCATCGCCCGGGAACATCACTCGTGTGAGGTCCGGCGCAGTCGGTGAAGGGGCAGGCGCAGAGGCCCCGAGGCCTGCGCCTGCCTCCCCCTTTAGGGTAGGTGTATGAGGGGGGTCGTTAGGGGTGAGAGGTTCGGGGGCGTTCGGGGACCGTTCGGGAAGCCGTTCGGGAAGCGTTCGGGAAGCCGTTCGGGGGGCGTCCGGGGGCGTTCGGCGCAGCGCCTTGATCGACACTCCCTTGCCCTTCTTTTCATGATCGAACACCTCGATCTCACCAATCTCTAGCAGGCGCTCCATCGCCTTTCGGAGGCGCACCTTGCCGATGCCCTTCGCCAACGGCATCGCCTCAAACTGCGCAGGCGCATAGTTCGGGGAGACGTTCGGGGAGACGACCATGCCATCCTTGGTTCTGGCGTCGAGGCACGCGAGAAAGGCAGCATTGTCGCCGCTGGTGGCGATGACGGCAGATAGCTCAGCACGCCGATCGGCCGGGAGTTCGTCGTCGCGGATCAGAGCGAAGTCATGCCAACGGAACGACAGGGAGTCCCCCATGCGGGCGTAGTTGGCCTTGCCGAGCTTGATCTCGCGAACATCGGGATCAGCCGCACCTTCGGGCTTCTCCAACACGATCTGCGAGCGCACGGCATTGAGCCACGCGGTAGAGCCGGAATAGCTATCGCCGCTCTTATTCGGGTGCCCGATCAGAACGACAGTCGTCCCAAGGTCAACGCAGAGAGAGTACAGGAGGTTGACGAACGCCGTCACCTGCCCGCGGTCATTCTCATTGCCGGCGAAGAGGTGCGCCACGTTATCCAGCACGACCAAACCGGCGCGGGTTGCTTCGATGGTAGCGCGGAGCGCGCCGAATGAGGGGGCGGCACGGATGCGACCTTCGCTATCGAACAAGGCCAGCTCATTCCCCAGCCGACCGCGCAGGCTTGTCAGATGAAGCTTCCCAGCCAATCCCGCCATCGGCACGCGCAGAGCCTTGCAAATATGCTCCTGCATCCAGTGCAGACGATCGTCGTCGTCCTCCGCGGTGATGTAGAGGGCAGGCCCGGAATGAACGTCTATGGCAAGCATAGGCACCCCGGCAGCAGCGCACGTTGCAAGTTGCTGCCCGAACGTCGACTTGTTTGCGCCGCCCGCGCCGGTCAACAAAGTGACCTCGCGCGAGGGGATGAGGCCAGCCAAAGCGAAGGCCTTGGGCGTCGCCCTGAGATTCGCCCACATCGTCAAGTCGGCTATCGGGAACGTGTAGGCCTCAGGCTTCGGTGCAGTGAACGCAGCCGCCGCCAAAGCCTCAAGATCCGCGATCGTGTTGCGAAACGCACCCTGAGCGCGCAGCCAATCCGACACGTCCCCCTTGGGAGGAAGGTCGGGCAGGCGAAGGATGGCTACCTCCGACGCGAGGCCGGTAAGTTTCTGCTCCACGTCCAGCGCGTGAGCCTCGCCAGCAGGATCGTTGTCGGCCAGAACAACGACACGGCGTCCCGCGAAGTGGGGGGCAAGGCCAGCTACAAACTTTCCAGCGCCTCCGCTATTCGTCGTCGCAACCAGTCCGTCGCGCGCCAGCCGGTCAGCATCCTTTTCGCCCTCGCACACGAACACGATCGCGGCCGGATCGGAGGCGAGCAATTCGGGCAGCCGGTAGGGGAGCGGCGCGACACCCTGCATGCAACCGCGAGCGGATCGGAAACCGCCGTTGCCGTCAGGGCCATGCTGAAGGAACGGAGGCGCCGCATCTTTGCCTCGCCGCTCGACCCGGTAGGCAACCGTGCCAGACGCATCGCAATAATCGTAGAACGTCTTTTCGCTCTCCCGCTTACTGCGTTCCTTCAGCCCCTTTTCCTCGAGCCATGACAGCGCCCCATGCATATTGCACCCGCGCTTGTGCTGGATCAGCTCCAACACCCCGCCACGCACCTTGGCCTCGTGGTCGTCAAACCATCCCTCCGTCGTCTCAACCTCTACCGAACCCTTGCTGCCAAAGCGCAGGCGGGTGCCGCTCGACAGCCGGGTGTTCGGGTCGCCTAAGAGCATAGGTGCGACGGTCGGCATCAGCGCCGCGAAGTCTGTCGCGGCCGCGGTCATCGAAGCATCTCCAACAGGTCGCTGTCGCGGAACCAGTGCCGCGATAGGATGGGCGCGGGGAATTGCGCGATCCGGTGCCGGGTGCTAGGAACGTCGCTGTCTACCGCCAAGTGACATGCGACGCTCTCAGCCCTCAGGCTGGGGGCGTTTTGCTTATGGGGCATGGTTCATACCCCGCCGGCTGCGAATGCCCGCAGATCGGCAGTCGGAATGAGCGAGCGGCGTCCCGCCTTCAATTTGTTGAGCCTGCCGACCTCGATCAGCGAATAGATCGTCCTGCGGCTTACCCCGAGCTGCCTCGCGGCGTCGTTGATCGTACAGGTCAATGGCCCGTCGTTCACGATATGTCCCTGCATGGGTTCCTCCGTGCGTCGTTGCGCAATGATGGATGCTATTGTTTCATGTCGCGGTCAAGCAACAATCGTGCGTACACACGCACCTTTTCGATAGAACGACACTTTTCCGCACAATTTTCAGCCTGCGCGCGTCATTATCACGACATTATCCGTCGCTCCGCTGGGGCTGACAAAACGGCCCCAATTTTGCATGAGCGCAAGACGCATGTCGCGAAGGTCGCTGCGAAGATATGCCTGCTCGGTCTTCGTGCCGACAGAGTGCGCTAAGGCCATTTCTGCGACCATCGCCGGCACCGTCGACATCTGCTCCGCCGCCCAATCGCGGAAGGTCGATCTGAACCCGTGGACCGTCTCATCCCGCCCGGCGGCGCGTAAAGCCTTGCTCAGCGTCATGTCGGAAAGCGGCTGGTCCTTCCGGCTCCCGGGGAAAATCAGCCCGGTCTCCCCGAACCATTGTTTGGCGCTTTCCAAAATAGCGAGCGCCGCGTCATTCAGGGTGACAGTGTGTCGCACCTTCCCCTTCATCAGGTCCGCTGGACGGTTCCAGGCGCGGGCCTCGATGTCGATGTGCTCCCAGCGGGCCGAACGGACCTCGCCGCTGCGCGCGGCCGTCAGGATCGTGAAGAGTAGCGCCAGCCGTCCGGCCGATGGTTCCTTGTCGAGCTCGCCGGCCATGAACGCCGGAACGTCCCTGTAGGCCATCGCCTTGAAGTTGCCGGCCTTCGGCTGGCGGGCGAGGCCATTGGTAATCTCACGCGGTGCTGGCGTTGCCTCAGCGCGCCATCCCTTCGATTTCGCGAAGTCGAGCACCTGCCCGATCCGGACACGGACCTTGCGCGCGATCGACGGCTTATCAGTCCAGATGGGGGAAAGGGCGGCGATGATGTCGCTAGGACCGATCTGGTCGACACGCTTGTTGCCCAGCTTCGGGATGGCATGGTCGGTAAGCGACGATAGGAAGGCCGCGGCGTGCTTCCCGGTCCAGCCTTTCGACAGCTCGGTGTGGGCATCCTTCATCGCCACCTTGAACGTCGGTATCACCACCTTCTCGCGGTCGCGTTCCTCAAAAGCATTTTTACCCTGCCTCGCCAGTTTGCGGAGGTGCAGGGCCTTATCGCGAGCCTCGCTCAGCGTCAGGTCTGCAGGATAGCCGCCGAGGCCAACATCTACGCGGCGCCCCTCATTGACGGCCTGATTTTGAACGCGCAGCACCCAAGACTTAGCCCCGGTCGGCTTTACCCGCAGGTAGAGGCCAGCGCCGTCGCCGTGTATACCCGGCTTGGCGTTGCGGACCTTTAAGTCAGTGAGCTTACCCATATCGCGTCCTATAGCACCCCAGCCGGTTCCCACACTTTTGCGCTTCAAGACGGCGCACGTCAATGCACAACGCTGCACACTCCCGCACGAATAACCCGCAGGAAACCTAGGGCTTGAAGCACCATTCGCGCGCAACGGCGCACACCCGCGCACACCGTTTCCCGATCCTTGTCGGGCATCCAGTTTCCATCGCTCCCTAGCGATTTTCCCCAGATATGAATGCGGATGCGGGCGTGGTGCTCGGCATCGATGCGGCGTGGACTGCGGGCCGGCCCAGCGGCGTCGCTCTGGTGCGGCAGCAGGCCGGGCGCTGGTGCCTGTGCGCGGTGGCGCCGTCCTACGACCATTTCCTGAGTCTCGGGCGCGGTGACGAGCCAAGGGGCGCGCCGGCGGGATCGATTCCCGACGTGGCCGCGCTGCTCGACGCAGCGCAGCGGATCGCGGGCGCGCCGGTCACCCTGATCGCAGTCGACATGCCGCTGTCGCTCGATTCGGTCGCCGGGCGGCGAGCGTCGGACAATGCCATCGCCCGCGCGTTCGGCGCGCGGCATTGCTCCACCCATTCGCCGAGTGCGCAGCGGCCCGGACCGCTTAGCGACGATCTGCGTGCCGGCTTCGCCGCGGCGGGCTATCCGCTGCAAACCAATGACGCACGCGGCGGCGGGCTGATCGAGGTCTATCCGCATCCCGCGCTGGTCGTGCTGGCGAAGGCGGCACGGCGCCTGCCGTACAAGGCGGGCAACAGCGCCAAATACTGGCCGGGCGAGTCGATCGCGGTACGGCGGTCGCTGCTTGTCGAGCAATGGCAGCGGATCGCGGCGCTGCTGGCGACGCGGCTCGACGGCGTGGCGGAGCAGCTGCCCGCGCTGGCCGAACCGGCGACCGGTGTCGCGCGCAAGGCGCACGAGGATATGCTCGACGCGATCGTCTGTGCCTGGGTCGGCGTCACCGCGCTGACCGGGCAGGCGGACGCCTATGGCGACGACCGCTCGGCGATCTGGGTGCCGCGCGGCGACGGAACGGAGCCGCCAGCGACCGGTTGAGCGCGGCATGACCCCGTTCGATCCCCGCACCACCGCCCTGATCCTCATCGACCTGCAACAGGGTATCGTCGCCGGCGACAAGGGCCCGCACAGCGCCGAGGCGGTGGTCGCCGCGGGCAAGACGCTCGCCGACCGCTTTCGCGCCGCGGGTGCGCCGGTCGTGCTGGTCCATGTCGGCTTCACCCCCGATACGATGCCGAGCCAGCGGGTCGATCGGCCGAGCCTGCCCGCCGGAGGAACGCCGTCCGACTTCAGCGCGCTGGTCGACGGCCTGCGGCAGGACGGCGACAGCGTCGTGCTCAAGCGGCATTGGGGCGCGTTTACCGGCACCGATCTCGACCTCCAGCTGCGGCGGCGCGGGGTGAAAACGGTGGTGATCGCCGGCATCGCGACCAACTTCGGCGTCGAATCGACCGCACGAACCGCGTGGGAATTGTCCTATGACGTCGTCATCGTCGAGGACGCCTGCACCTCGCGCTCGGCGGAGTTGCACGATTTCACGATCCGCCACATCCTGCCGCAGATCGCGCGGTTGGTGACGGTGGCGGATGTGGCACTGGATTGAGCGGTCATCGGACCACACCGTCATCAACCTATTTCAGATCGTCTTCGCTCTTCCAGCGCTCGGGCCCCATGAAAGTAATACTTTCATGGGAACCCTGCGCGCCTCCCTCCCTCTCCCGCCGGGAGAGGGAAGAGACGGCGTAGCCGGCGACAGGGTGAGGGTGATCGCGGTCAGCTGGCCTCGGCGATCAGCTTCGCGGCCGCCGCGCCGTTCCAGTCGTTGCCGCCGTTCCAGCGCCAGACTTCCTTGCCGGCGGAATCGAACAGGATCGTCGTCGGCAGGTTCGCGTTCCAGCCGAGCGACAGCGCCATCCTGTCGTCGAGATAGGGCGTCAGCGACGGCGCGCCATGCTCCTTGAGGAAGCCCGGCACCTTGGCGGCGGCACCGGTATCCTGGCTGATCGCTGCGACGCGCACGCGACCGCCCTTCGCCAGCGCCTCCAGCGTCGGCAGTTCGGCGACGCAGGGGCCGCACCACGTCGCCCACAGGTTCACCAGCACCGGCTTGCCGCGGAAGGCGGCGAGCGTGGTCGGCTTGCCGGCGGCGTCCTTGAACGCCGTCGTCGGTGCCGCCTCGCCCGTGTGGCTGCGATCGACGCCGACCATGGCGGCGGAGGACGAGCCGGTCGCCTCGTCGGGCGATGCCGTCGCGACATTCGCCTGCGCGACGTTCGCTTGCTCGGGCGCGGCGCTTTGCCTATCGCAGCCGGCGGCGGTGAGCGCCAGGAGACAGACGATCGCGACGCGCGAGGACAGGCCTGAGGACATGAGCGGTTCCAATTCGATGTGGGGCGGCAGGTTTGCCGAAGGCCCGGCGGCGGTGATGCGTGAGATTAACGCCTCGATTCCGTTCGACAAGCGCATGTGGCGGCAGGATATCGCCGGATCGAAGGCGCATGTCGCGATGCTCAGCGCACAGGGCATCGTCTCGCCCGCGGATGCCGCCGCGATCGACGCGGGACTCGACGTCGTCGCCGCCGATTATGCCGCGAACGGCGTCGCCGAGGATCTCGCGCTCGAAGACATCCACATGCAGACCGAGGCGAAGCTCGCCGCGGCGATCGGCCCCGTCGCCGGCCGGCTGCACACCGCGCGCAGCCGCAACGATCAGGTCGCGACCGATTTCCGTCTCTGGGTGCGCGATGCGATCGATCAGGTGCTCGCCGCGCTCGCCGAACTGACCGACGCGCTGCTGACCCGCGCCGGGGAGCATGCCGATGCGGTGATGCCGGGCTTCACCCATCTGCAATCGGCACAACCCGTGACGCTCGGCCATCACCTGATGGCCTATGTCGAGATGGTCGCGCGCGACATCTCGCGCTTCCGCGATGCGCGGGCTCGCATGAACCTGTGCCCGCTCGGATCGGCGGCGCTGGCGGGGACCAGCTTCCCGCTCGATCGCACCATGACCGCACGGGCACTCGGCTTCGACGGGCCGACGCGCAACAGCCTCGATGCGGTGAGCGACCGCGACTTCGCGATCGACTATCTGACCTGCGCGACGCAGACGTCGCTCCACCTGTCGCGGCTGGCGGAGGAATTCGTGCTGTGGGCGTCGCAGCCGTTCGGCTTCGTCGCTTTGTCCGACCAGTGGTCGACCGGCAGCTCGATCATGCCGCAGAAGCGCAACCCCGACGCCGCCGAGCTGGTCCGCGGCCATGCCGGGCGCATCATGGGCTGCCAGACCGCGCTGATGGTGACGATGAAGGGCCTGCCGCTCGCCTATTCGAAGGACATGCAGGACGACAAGCCGCCGGTGTTCGAGGCGCACGACCTGCTCGGCCTGTCGATCGCGGCGATGACCGGCATGATCGCGAGCGCGACGTTCCGCACCGACCGGATGCGCGGTCTTGCCGAAAGCGGCTTCGCCACCGCGACCGATTTCGCCGACTGGCTGGTGCGCGAGGCGGGACTGCCGTTCCGCGAGGCGCATCACGTGACCGGCCGCGCGGTGAAACGTGCCGAGGAACTCGGCGTGCGGCTCGACCAGCTGGCCTATGCGGAATTCCAGGCGATCGATCCGCGGGTGAACGAGAGCCTGTACGACGTGCTGTCGGTCGACGCCTCGGTCGCCAGCCGCACCAGCTTCGGCGGCACCGCCCCCACCAATGTGCGCGCCGCGATCGCCGCCGCACGGGAGAGCCTGCGATGAAACGCCTGATCCCCCTGCTCGCGCTGGCGCTCGCCGGCTGCGGCGCCGCCAAGGAACTCCAGCCGGCCGAGGGCGCTTCGCTGCCGCCCGCGCCTTATGGCGCCAAGGCGACGCCCACCCCCGAGCAATTGCTCACCCCGACCACGCAGCAGCGTCCGCAGCGCAGCGACGAGCTTCTCAAGAGTTCCGAACAGCGCCGCAGCGACGAATTCGACCTGCCGCCCAATTGATGCTCCGTCAGAATCAGGCCCGATGAACCATTTCGACTACCGCGACGGCGTGCTCCATTGCGAGGACGTGCCGCTGACCCGCATCGCCGCAGAGGTGGGGACGCCGGTCTACGTCTATTCGACCGCGACCTTCCGCCGCCATGCGCAGGTGTTCCGCGACGGCCTGAAAGACGTCGGCCGCGTCCACCTCGCCTATGCGATCAAGGCCAATCCGAACGTCGCGGTGCTGCGCGTGCTTGCCGACGAGGGCTATGGCGCCGACGTCGTCTCGGGCGGCGAGATGGCGCGCGCGCTGGCGGCGGGCATCCCGGCGGCCGACATCGTCTTTTCGGGGGTCGGCAAGACCCGCGCCGAGCTCGCGCGCGGAATCGACGAGGGCATCGGCCAGTTCAACCTCGAGCTGGAGGAAGAGGGCGTCGTCCTCGCGCAGATCGCGCATGCGAAGGGCAAGGTCGCGCCCGCCACGCTGCGCGTGAACCCCGACGTCGACGCCGGCACGCATGCCAAGATCTCGACCGGGCGCGCCGAGAACAAGTTCGGGGTGCCGATCGACCAGGCGCCGGCGATGTTCGACCGGCTCGCCCCGCTCGACGGATTGGACCTGCGCGGCGTCGCCTGCCACATCGGCAGCCAGCTCGCCGATCTGTCGCGGCTGGAAGAGGCGTATCGCCGCATCGGGCAGCTGGTCGCGGAGCTGCGCACGCGCGGTCACACGATCAGCCGCGTCGATCTGGGGGGCGGCCTCGGCGTACCCTATCGTCAGGGCGACGTGCTGCCGAGCCCGGCGGACTATGGCGCGATGGTCGCGCGCGCGACCGCAGGCTGGGACGTCGAGCTGATGTTCGAACCCGGCCGCGTCATCGCCGGCAATGCGGGCGTGCTGTTGACCGAGGTGATCTGGGTCAAGCCCGGCGTCACCAACCCCTATGTCATCGTCGATGCGGCGATGAACGACCTCGCGCGGCCCGCGCTCTACGATGCGTGGCACGATTTCGACGCGGTGACGCAGACGGCTGAGCGGATGACCGCCAACATCGCCGGCCCGGTGTGCGAGAGCGGCGACACCTTCGCGATGGGGCGCGAAATCGACGCGGTGAAGAGCGGCGACCTCGCCGTGTTCCGCACCGCCGGCGCCTATGGCGCGACGATGGCCTCGACCTACAACAGCCGCGCGCTGGTGCCGGAGGTGCTGGTCGACGGCAACCGGTTCGCGGTGGTCGCCGATCGCATCGTGCCCGAGACGATCCTCGCCGCCGAGCGCGTGCCGGAATGGCTGAACCGGTGACGCTGCACAGCCTGCCGCTGTTCGTGCGGCTGGCGGGCCGCCCCGTGATCCTGCTCGGCGAGGGCGAACCCGCCGACGCCAAGCGGCGGCTGCTCGAACGCGCCGGTGCGACGATCGTCGGCTACGACGGCGAGGCCGCGCTGGCGATCGTCGCGATCGAGGACGAGGGCGAGGCGCTGGCGGCGGTGGCACGGCTGAAGGCGCGCGGCATCCTGGTCAATGCGGTCGACCGGCCCGACCATTGCGACTTCACCACGCCGGCGATCATCGATCGCGCGCCCGTCCTGCTTGCGATCGGCACCGGCGGCGTCTCGGCGGGACTGGCGGCGGCGCTGCGCCAGCGGCTCGAGGCGCTGCTGCCCGCCAGCCTTGGCACGCTCGCCGAACGGTTGCAGGCGGCACGACCCGCATTGCGGCGGCGCTATCCCGACGGCGGCGCGCGACGCCGGGCGCTCGGCGCGGCGCTGGCCGCAAGGGGGCCGCTCGATCCCCTCGGCGATGGCACGGACGTCGCCGGCTGGCTGGCAAGCAATCAGCTGCGCGAGGCGGGGCATGTCCGCATCCGGCTGACCTCCGCCGATCCCGACGACCTCACCCTGCGACAGGCGCGCAGCCTCGCCAACGCCGATCGCGTGCTGCACCATCCCGGCGTCCCTGCCGCCATTCTCGACCGCGCCCGCGCCGACGCGATGCGCCAGCCGTGGCGCGAAGGGCTGGCGCCGCAGGACGGGCTGACCGTCGAACTGGACATGGCATGAGCGGCTTCGGCTACCGGGTGGTCGGCGGCGCGGCGACGCGCGTCGCGGTGAAGGAGGCGCTGGCCTGCACCGCCGATTTCGTCTGGGTGCATCTCAACACCAACGAGGAACAGGCGCAGGAATGGCTGCGCAACGCCGCGAAGCTCGACGATTATGTCGTCGACGCGCTCACCGCGACCGAGACGCGGCCGCGCTGCGAGGCGTTCGAGGCCGGCGCGCTGCTCAACCTGCGCGGCCGCTCGTCGGAGGAGATGTCGTCCGGCGATCCGCTCGCCTCGGTGCGGATCTGGGCGATCAAGGGCCGCGTCTATTCGGTGACGCGGCGGCCGCTGATCGGCATCGCCGAGGTCGAGAAACAGATGGCGAAGGGCGAGATCGTCGATCCGGGCGACTTCATCGCCGCGGTGTCGACCGCGATCACCAGCGACCTCGATCCGCACGTCGCCGACCTCGGCGACGAACTGGACGATTGCGAGGAGCGGCTCGACGCCAACCGCGTCTTCGACCTGCGTCGTTCCGTCACCAGGGTGCGCGTCGCCGCGATCGGCTATCGCCGCTTCCTCGCGCCGCAACGCGCGGCGCTGGAGAAGCTCGCGACCCTGCCCGGCGCGTGGCTGGCCGAGGACGATCGCCGCCACCTCGCCGCCGCCGCCGATCGCGCCGCGCGCATGGCCGAGGAACTCGAATCGATCCGCGAGCGCGCCTCGCTGATGCACGAGGCGCTGACCGACCTGCGCAGCGAACAGATCGATAGCCGCTCGCTGGCGATCTCGATCGCGGCGATGGTGTTCCTGCCGCTGACCTTCATCACCGGCCTGTACGGAATGAACGTCGCCGACCTGCCCTATGCGCAAAAGCCATGGGCGTTCGATGCGATCATGGGGCTGTGCATCGCGATCGCGGTGCTCGTCGTCGGCTATTTCGCCCGGCGGCACTGGTTCCAGAAATAACGCCCCGCCCCGGTCCGGGGCGGGTGGATCAGGCCGCGCGGGCGGTGCGCCACGCCTCGGCGATTTCGCTGAGGCTGTTCGCCGCGGCGCGGAACGGGCGCGGATCGGTGCCGATCGAGGCGTCGACGATCGTCCGGCGGATGCCGCCGTACAGCCGTGCGAGCGTCAGCGACACCTCGCCGCCGCGTTCGAAATCGAGGCCCGATTCGAGCGCGAACAGGATCGCGGTCGCGCGCGTGACGCGCTCGCTCTTGGTGCGCAGCTGGTTGTTCTCGACCGCCCAGGCGGCGGCGCGCAACGCCGACACCAGTTCCTCGTAGAGCAGCTGGACGAGGCCCGGCCCCCGCGCCTCGGCGGTGCGGCCGACGACGTCGATCTGGCGGTACGTGGCGTAAGGGTCGCCGGAAAGGAGCGTTGCGTAGGCCATCAGCTGTTCTTGTTCCACGCCTTGATCTGGTTATCGAGGAAGGTCTGCGTCGCCTTGTAGGCGGTGACCTTGCTGTTCATGCTCGAGAATTGCTGCGTCATCCGCGTCGTCATCGCCGCCGACTGCGCGGTGATCTTGTCCTGCTCGCCCGCCAGATCCTTCTGCGCCTTGCCGTAGCGGGTCGCCGATGCGCCGAGGCCGGTGACGCTGCTGGAAGCGGACAGGGCAATCCCGCTGAGCACGCTGTTCAGGCCCAGCGCGTTGCCGCTGGTCGTCGCGAACATCGCCTCGACCTCGTCCGGATAGGCGGCCATCGCCTTGTTCATCGCATTGGTGTCGAGCGTCAACGTGCCGTCGCGGTTGGTCGACACGCCGAGCTGCGCCAGCGTCGTCGGTGCACCGGCGGTACCGCCCGAGGTCAACGTCCGGGTGGTCATGCCCTGCAGCGACCGCAGCAGCGCCTTGGCCGCCGGATCGGTCTTCAGGTCGCCGGTCGCCGGATCGGTCTGTTCCTTCGCCGCGGCATAGACCTGATTGTAGGTCTCGACGAAATCCGCCATCGCCTGCGACAGCGCCGTCGCGGGACGCGTGCTGGTCAGCGCCACCGGCGTTGCCGTCACCGCACCCAGTTGCAGGCGGACGCCGGGCACCAGATCGGCGATCGTGTTGCTGCTGCGCTGGACGCTGACGCCGTCGACGGTCAGCTGCGCGTTTGCAGCGGTGCCGGTCAGCGTCGTCGGCGCATCGACCCCGACGTTGAACTGCTTCAGCGCGCTGGTGTCGTCATCGGCGGTCAGCGTGAACGCCTGCGCGGCGCCGGTCGTCCCCTTCAGCGACAGCACCGCCTTGCCGTCCTGATCGGTGACGATGCTGGCGGTGACGCCCGTCTTGGCGGCGTTGATCGCCCGCGCGATGCCGTCGAGGCTGCCGTCGGTCACGTCGATCGAGACCGGCGCGGCCGTGCCCGCGGTAAAGCCGGTCATCGCGGTGCCGGCCGCATCATAGGTCGCGCTGCCCAGCGTCAGCGTCAGCTTGCCGGTCGCGATCGGATCGGTCCGGCTCGCCACCGGCGTCGAGCGCGCGCCCTGGGCCGAGGCAAGCGCCGAGACGGTGATGCTGGTCGAGAGGTTGCCGACCTTCGCGCCGCTGATCGCGGCAGCGGAGACGGCGGCGGCGTTCGAACTGACCGGCTGCGTCTGCAGCGTCCCGCTGCCGGTCAGGCTGGCGAGCGCGGTCGAAAAATTGCCGATCGTGTTCTTGAGCGTCGTCGTTGCGGAGATCTGCGCGGTCAGCGTGCTGGTCCGCGACGCGATCGTCGCGGTCTTGGCGGCGAACTGCGCCTTGACCAGATTGGCGACGAGCGTGTCGGTGTCGATGCCCGATCCGGCATTGAGCGAGGTGAGGATGCTCTGCGCGGCGCTCTTAGTGACGCCCGCGGTCGAGGTCGCGGCCGTGGGGGTCGGCGTCGGGGTGCTCGTCGTTGCTGTGGTAGTGGCCATCACTCGAACTCCGCGCTTCCTTACTGTTAACGACCGCAACCGGGCGGGATTAAGGGGATTTCCGCTCGATCCGGATGCCGTGTTCGTCGAACCGCGCGCTCTCCGGAACCTCGATCGGCGGCTGGCCGGTGCCGCCCGCGGCGGCATTGAGGTTGAAGACGAAGGCGAGCACGGTGGCGATCGCCACGTACAGGTCGTCGCGCACCTCCTGGCCCTCGCGACTGGTATAATAGACCGCGCGGGCGAGCATCGGATATTCGAGGATCGGCACCCGCACCTCGCCCGCCACCTCGCGGATCGCCAGCGCAGTCGCGCCGCGGCCCTTGGCGACCACCACCGGCACCTGATCCTTGCCGCGATCGTAGCGCAGCGCGACCGCGAAATGCGTCGGGTTGGTCAGCACGACATGCGCCTCCGCCACCGCCTTGCGCACGCCGCCGGTCGCCATCGCCCGCTGCATCGCGCGCTGGTGGCCCTTGGCCTCGGGCGATCCCTCGGATTCCTTATGCTCGTCGCGCACCTCCTGCTTGGTCATGCGCAGCTTGGACAATAGCTGGACGATCTGGATCGGCACGTCGAACAGCGCGATCGCGAACAGTCCGCCCGCCATCGCGATCATGATGCTGGTGAAGGTCCCGCCCAGCGCCGCGACGGCATCGCCGAGGCTGGACGATGACAGGCCCAACGTCGTGCGGCTCGACTTCCACAGCATATAGCCGCCGATCACGCCGAGCAGGATCACCTTGAGCAGCGACTTGCCGAGCTCGATCCACCCCTGCGGACCGATGATCCGCTTCAGGCCCGACGCGGGGTTGATCCGGTTGCCCTTGAACGCGATCAGTTTGTTGTTCCAGGTCAGCGAGCCGAGCCCGGCCGAGCTGACGATCGTCGCGACGATGCTGACCGCGAACAGCGTGATGAGCGAGGGCAGCAGCTTGGTGCCGGCCTCCTGCAACGGCCGCCACGGCGAGAAATCCTCGACGTCGCCGCGGTCGAACTGGAAGCTGGCGGCCATCACCGCCTTGCACGCCGCGATCAGCGACGGGCCGGCGAAGATCAGCCACGCCACCCCCGCCATCACCACCAGCGCCGTCGCAAGATCCTTGGATTTGAGGATATTGCCGTCTTCGGCGGCCTTTTCCCTGCGCTTGGGTGTCGGGGCTTCTGTCTTGTCGCCACCTTCCGACATCAGCCGTTCACCAGGCTTTGCGTGGCCGACAGGCCTTCGCGGACGATGACGAGCATATAATCGCCCATCGCCGGAAAGGCGACGGCGAGCGCGATCACCCCGACCGCGAGGCTGGCGGGCAGGCCGACCGAGAACAGGTTGAGCGCGGGCGCCGCGCGGCTGACCATGCCGACGATCAGGTTGAGGCAGAGCAGCAGGAAGCCGACCGGCAATGCCAGCAGCAGCCCGGCGAGAAAGGCATAACCGCCGAAGAAGGCGATCTGCTTCAGCCGGTCGGGCGCGATCCAGGTGCCGGGCGGCATCGTCTCATAGCTTTTCACCAGCAGTTCGACGAGGATCAGATGGCCGTCGACCGACAGGAACAGCAGCGTCAGCATGATCGTGAAGAACTGGCCGAGCGCCGGCGACGACCGGCCGTTCTGCGGATCGATCGACGAGGCGAAGCCGATTCCCATCGACCCGCCGATGATTTCCGACGCGATCATCGGCGCGGCGAAGGCGATCTGGAGGATGAAGCCGATCGCCGCGCCGACCAGCGCCTCGGCGAAGATCGCGAGAAAGGTGGCGACCGCGAAGATCTGCGCAGGCGGCACAATCGGGTGGACGGCAAGCACGAAGAAGCCGATCGCCCCAGACAGGCCGACGCGCACCGGCAGCGGGATCGACACCGCGCCGAACACCGGCGCGACGATGAACGCCGCCCCGATCCGCACCATGACGAAGATCAACGCCCACAGCCTGGGTTCGATGGCGAGGCCGAAGCCCAACACCTCAATCCCTCTCCCATTGGGAGAGGGAGGGAGCGGCAAAGCCGCGGAAGGGTGAGGGTAGGGAAGGTGAACC